>Ga0209184_1000051_pt1 | contig 150503 bp, 113 predicted proteins | sample EN8Hudsemesocosm_2_FD_184627 | JGI IMG/M metagenome (GOLD analysis project Ga0209184, IMG submission 184627) | Methane-oxidizing microbial communities from mesocosms in the Hudson Canyon - EN8C Hudson Canyon (SPAdes) (version 2) | ecosystem: Environmental > Aquatic > Marine > Cold seeps... | reverse complement strand
TAACCACCTGTCCAACCCATTAAGAAAACTGAGCCACCGTAACCTAAGAAAGCAATTAAACCTGCCATTGAAATGAATGACGCTGCACTCATCCAATCGGCACCAATTGCCATACCGTTTTGCATTGGCGTTATACCACCACCTGCCACGTAAAAATCACTGGTTGAGCCTGCACGCGCCCAAAAAGCGATACCGAAATATAAGGCGAACGTGCCGAATACGGCAATGTAAGTATATAGTTGTAGTTCTTCCATGCTTAATCCTCCACGTGATATTTTTTATCAAGTTTGTTCATTTTGGCACCATACCAAAAGATCAAACCTAAAAATGAGTAAATTGAACCTTGCTGTGCAAACCAAAAACCAAGTTTGTACCCACCTAGACGAATTGCATTTAGCGGCTCTACAAGTAGTAAGCCTAAACCAAATGAAACTACAAACCAGATTGCAAGACATATAAAGATTAGGCGAAGATTCTCCGACCAATAGGTTTCTTTATTTTCCACAATAGTCTCCTAGCGACGTTATAGCCCTTATATTTTTATTAGGCTTTAATAGTAATAATTTTAGTAAAAGTGTGGATATTGATTTCTGTCAGCAGTCTTTTTACCAACAAAGGCAAAAATCCATATTCAACTTCAACTGCATTAAATCTAACAAGCTTTTTTTTTTTCGGATATTAAACTTTAGTCTAGATCAACAATTTAACGAATAAATACGCATGATAATAACGTTGGCTCACCAGAGTTATAAGGGCCTTAAGTGTAAATCACTAAATCAAGTGCAACTTTAGTCTATATTGCCACTTCAACGGTTGACTAGATAAACTCTGGGCTCTAAATTATCATTAATTCGCTTAAATATATCAATGACTCTCCCGATCAAACAATGAACGTAGACAGGTAATCATTATGGACACCGAACTTTCTGAGATTTATAGCTTCATCCAGAGTATCCCTCCTTTTGACAGTTTGCCAAAACCTGCTTTAGCCCGTTTAATTAGGGAGCTAAATATTAATTATGTTCGCAAAGGTGAGTGCCTCCCCCCAAAAGGAATTATTGAGCCGCGCTTATACATCATCCGTAAAGGTGCACTAAGTTGTCTTTCCAGTAATGATGAATTAGTTTCTCGCTTAGGAGAAGGTGATTTATGCACCGAATTTTGCAAACAAAGCTTGCAACTCTCAATCAATAAAAAATCAGGTAATAAAGAACTAAGCACTACGCAGCAAACAAAAACACGGCAAGTAAAAACCGATGAAGACAGTTTGGTTTATAGTCTTGATGCTGAAATCCTACGAGATATTGGTGATAAGTATCCAAGTATTAGCGATTACTTTAGCCACAATTCTGCTGAGCGACTCAAGAAAAAAATGTCTAAAGTTAATGAAGAAGCCATTATTTCTTCTTCCCTAATGAATACCCCCGTTAGTAACTTTTATCACACCCCTGTGGCGGGCATCGATGCTACTGAAAGTATTCAACAAGCAGCAATAAAAATGACCGAGCAAAGCTACTCCTGCCTAGTTGTACTTGATAACAAAAGCTGTGTTGGCATAGTTACCGATAAAGACATTCGTCGTCGCTGCGTAGCTGAAGGTTTACCTATTACAGCCTGTATTAGTGAAATAATGACTCAAAACATGAGCACTATTGATATAAAAAACAATGCTTATGATGCATTAATGACCATGACAGCCAAGCATATACACCACTTACCGGTAACAAAACAGGGGGAAGTGGTTGGCATGGTCACTGTCACCGATTTAATGAACAATGAAGGTCATAATGCCGTCAATTTTTCCAGCATTATCCATAAAGCAAAAAGCCTTGTTGAATTAAAAGAAATCAGCGATTTACTGCCAAAATTACAAATTCGCTTAGCTAAACTAGGTGCTAGTGCTGATCATGTTGGCAAAAGCATCAGTGCCATTACCATGGCATTTACTAAACGTTTAATTGAAATGGCAGAAGAAATGTATGGTCAAGCACCTGTACCCTATGCATGGCTTGCTGCAGGATCACAGGCAAGACAAGAGCAACTAGCTCATTCAGATCAAGACAATGCCATAATCATTTGTGATTCAATGAAACCCTACGACGATGCTTGGTTTGAAAATTTAGCCAACTTTGTTTGCGATGGTTTAGCTGAGTGTGGCTTTATTTATTGTCCCGGCGACATTATGGCAACCAATCCAAAATGGCGTCAACCGATAAAAATTTGGCATAAGTACTTTGATGCCTGGGTTGATACACCAACCCCAAAAGCGTTGTTGAACTCTAGCGTATTTTTTGATTTAGAGACCATTTCTGGTGATGCCAGTTTGCTTGATGCTGTTCGGACAAACTTACTCAAAAAGACTAAAAAAAGTAGTTTATTTATCGCTCATTTATCCAAAAATGCGTTAAGTTTACGCCCCCCTCTTGGTTTTTTTAGAGATTTTGTTTTAAAGCAAAACGGCAAACACAAAGCCACCTTAGATCTTAAACATAATGGCATTGCTCCTATTGTTGATCTTGCTCGTATTTATGCGCTTTCTCAGGGGATTAGCACTGTTAATACAATTGAACGTATTAAGCAAGCTGCAGGCTCTGCTGCTATTACCAAATCGTCCGCAGATAACCTCATCGATGCTTACGAATTTTTGGGTGTTTTACGGGTAAAACACCAAGCCAATAAGTTGATGCAAGGCCTTGAAGCTGACAACTACTTATCTCCCAAAGAGTTATCAAAATTAGAACGTGAACATTTGAAAGATGCCTTTAAAGTCATCAAAACACTGCAAGACTCAAGACAGGCAACGTTCTAATGCCTCTAAACTCACTCATCCATCACCTTGCTGGTTATGAAGCTAAGCGCAAGCGGTTATTAAAAAAAGTCCCTGAAGGGCCACTAAAAGATTTTTTAGCGGTGCCTTTCCCACCCCTCGAAACACCGATGAACGAGCTGCCTATTTTAGCGGTAGATTTTGAAACAACAGGTCTTGACGCTAAAGTAGACAAATTGCTTAGCGTAGGTTTTGTTGTTGTGGAGAATGAGCAAATAAAACTTAACTCTTGTTATCATCAAATTATAAAAGCCAAAACTAGGCTTGAAGAAAGTAATGTTATTATTCATCAAATTACCGACGCACAAAAAGAACAAGGGCAGCCATTACGTCTTGTTGTTGAGCAATTACTTAAAGCTTTAGCCGGTAAAGTTATGTTAGTGCACTTTGCTCGCATTGAACGACAGTTTTTGCAGCAAGCTTGTTTTGAACTTTATGGCTTAGTACCTGATTTCCCTATAATAGATACCTTAGTGATAGCTAAGCGACAATTAGATAAACGTGATGTTTCCTATGACCCTTCTGAGCTACGCTTATCTAAATTACGCCACACGTACCAACTGCCAGATCACCATGGGCACAATGCTCTTAATGATGCCATTGCCACTGCAGAATTATTACTCGCCCAAGTTAATAACAAGCCCAAAGCTGATAAAATACAGCTAAAAGATTTAATATTATAAATAATTGTTATAATTGACACTAAATTGAGAAAGAAAAAACTTATGCCTCTTTCTCTTTTGCCCACTTAAGCTACAATCAAACCCTATATCAATAAATATTCCTAACAAATATCCCTAATAAATAATTTTAAAGGCACTTATGAACTCTCTCCTCACCTTAGGAAGTACTGGCACTCCCATTACCATCCTAGAAAAATCAGCATTCTCAAAATGGTTAACAGCACAAAGTCCGCTTGATCAAAATTGGTTAAACCAAATTAACTATAACGGCGAAGGTTTAGCATTATTGCCTAACTTTACAGCCGGAGAAGAAGGTTCATTACGCCAAGCCATTTTTGTCGTTACCGATGCTAGTCATTATTTTGCTTGTGGTAACTTGATCACTCAGCTGCCACCAGGTCAATACAAACTCGACGCTACACCTGAGCATCAACAAGCAATATGTTTTGCTTGGTTAGTAGGTGCCTATGAATTCTCTGCATATAAAACTCAAACCAATGAAGCTCAAGCCAATAAAAAAGGCTTACCTAGCCTAGCAGTAAATGATCAAACATTAATTGATAATGCCATCAAATATGCAGAAGCGACTGCCCTAGTAAGGGACTTAGTTAATACGCCTGCCGTCGATATGATGCCGATAAACCTTGGTAATACCGCTCGAGAATTAGCCGACATTTTTGGTGGTAACTTATCACAAATTGTTGGAGATGAGCTACTTGAGCACAATTACCCTACTATTCATGCCGTTGGCCGCGCCAGTGTTCACCAACCTCGCCTGATTGATCTTACTTGGGGTGATAAAAACCATCCTCAAGTGACTTTAGTTGGTAAAGGTGTTTGTTTTGATAGTGGTGGTTTAGATTTAAAACCCGCCGCCGGTATGCGTAATATGAAAAAAGATATGGGAGGATCTGCACATGTGCTCGGTTTGGCACGCCTGATCATGTCGCATAACTTGCCTATTAACCTGCGCGTCTTAATTCCAGCTGTAGAAAATGCTGTTTCTAATAATGCCATGCGCCCTGGTGATGTTATAACCACCCGCAAAGGATTAACGGTTGAAATTGATAATACTGACGCAGAAGGTCGCTTAGTATTATGTGATGCTTTAGCTGAAGCGAACAATGATAAACCTGAGTTGGTCATAGATTTTGCAACGTTAACTGGTGCCATGCGCGTAGCTTTAGGTACAGAGTTACCAGGATTTTTCTCAACCAGTGATGACGTTGCTGCAGGCATAACTGAAGCAGGTAGTAAAATCAGCGATCCTGTTTGGCGCATGCCGCTTTATAGCCCATACAATGATTTATTCAAAAGCACTATTGCCGATATGGCTAACTGTGGCACGGGTCCTTTTGGAGGAGCAATTACCGCCGCTTTATATTTACAAAGGTTTATAAATAAAGATATTGATTGGGTTCATTTTGATGTCATGGCCTTCAATGTTCGCGCCTTGTCTGGCCGCCCTTTAGGTGGTGAAGCTTTTGGCATTCGCGCCGTGTTTGATTACTTACAAGCAAGGTATCAGTAGCGAGTTTCGGTAAAGTATGGGATGGACAATTTTTTGCCCATCCCATTTTTTTATTTATTTATATACTCCGCAATAAACGCCAAACTTTTTTGGTAAAGCTCTACTTTATTTTTCGGATTTGTAAAACCATGCCCTTCTTTAGCTTTATATAACCATTGGTAACTTATATTACGCTCATCTAAAGCAGCCCTTAAATTATACGCACTTTGTGGTGGTACTCGAATATCTTTACCACCGGTAACAATAAGCAAGGGGGTTTTTAATTGGTCTATATAAGTCAGTGGTGACTGTTCACGCCAAGTATCTTCATTATCACCATATTTTTCCATTGCGCCAACCGACACTGAATCCTTACTCATATAGTCGGCATTTTTCATCTGATAAACCAAGTCATAAGGGCCATAACGCGGAATGGCGCATTTATAAAGTTCCGGTTCAATTAATGGCGCCATCAAAGACGAATAACCACCAAAACTACCGCCAATAATGCAAACTTTAGTATCATCAATATTATCTAAAGCCAATGCCCACCGAGTTCCATCAATAATGTCGTGTTGGATTAAACTACTACGTTTTTGATAGGCTACCTTTTTATAGCGAGAGCCATATCCACCTGAACCACGGAAATTTATTTGCAATACCGCATAACCTTGATTCGCAAACATTTGCGCATCCGCATTAAAATGCCACTTGTCTTGCACACCATAAGGTCCACCATGGACATCAACAATAAGTTTATAAGGCGGCTTTGTTTCATAGGGCAGTGTTAAATAACCATGAACAGTTTCGCCATCGCGGGCGGCAAAGTTAATCGCTTGGCGTGGCCTCATTACATTGGGATCAAGCCAAGGTTTTTTACTGAGTAAAAAATCAACCTTACGCTTTTGTCGGTCAAACAAATAATAGTCACCGGGAATGCGATCACTACTCACTTTCACAATGAGTTCGTTATCATCAAGAGAGTTGGCGTATAACTGGATGTCGTGATGTTCAAAGGCTTGCGCCAACTTAGTGTGCATTTGACTATAAGCATTATCATCATTTAAATACGTATAATTCACCCCATCGAGCATAGTCTCTACCCCGACAATAATGTCACTACCCGGCTCTCGAATAAAAGCAGCTATATCAACCTTCGGATCATTAAATAACAAGGTTATCGCTTGGCTTTTTACATGAAATTGAAATAAGCCACTAGTGCCTTTATCAATAGATTTTTTTACATATAAAATAGAAGCGTCATGATTAACAGATACCAAACTATATTTATTAAGGGGATGTTTGCTTGGTAGCTCTTGCCAATGATTATCGACAAAAAAGTAACTATGTTTTTTGCCTTTTCTATCTTTACCACTACCCGCAAAAAGCTTACCTGCTCGAGATAACAAGACAGTAAAATTACCTAAGGGTGTTTTAGCAATCAATTTTCTCTTTTGATTGTAGGTATTAATTTTATATATTTTTCGGCTTTTATCTATATCATCACCAAAGGTTTTTGCCATCACCAAAATATGTTGGTCATCATCAGGTAACATATGTAATATTTTGCCATGAGCTTGAAGTGAACGCTTACTTTTTATTTTACTCTTACTGGCATTGTAGCCAAAAAGTTGTACGCGTTTGCTGCCATCAATGTTGGCGGCAAATATTTCCCCTTTATTAGTTTTTTGCTCTTTCGCGCCAGTTTGATAACTTTTGGTGTACACCAATCGTTGCTCATTTAGCCAATAAAATTGGCCCATATGTTCAAATTCACCGAAGCCATAAGAAATAACAACCTCCATAGACTGACGATTAATAACAACTAATTGGGTGGTATTTTCTTTTGGCACAGTAGCGGCAAAATGCTTACCGTCAGGGGATAACTTAATACTATTAAATTGCGAGTTTTTCGTAAACAACTCAACCGGCAAAGGTTGCGAAAAACTGTATAAACTAAACAGCAAAATCAAGAGACTAAGCAATGTTTTCATGTTGTTTCCCTGTAATGAATTAATGTTATGCTATTTGTTGGTCGGCACTATCAAGTGATGGTACCGGTAATTGTTCATCCATACGTTGAATTACCTTTGCGTAAATAATGAGCGCAATAGCCGAAACCGTAGCTATGCCAGCAAATATATACCAAATATAATGTGCATTAGCTGCAGCAGCCTCCCATGCTTGATGTGATTCAAATTTACGCGGGTCAGGGCAGTAAGCATTTAGTAGATAACCCGACAAACCAAAACCTAATAACGAACTAATAAACGAATGTAAATGGGAGAAACCTAAATACAATCCTTCTTCACCTTTAGGGGCCTGCAAGGAGAAGTACTCTAAAAAGCGCGGTGAAATAAAAGATTCAGCCAAGCCTTGAAAAACAATACCTAAGATCATCATCATGGCAATAGGATGTACTTGCATAAAACCTAGATCTATCTCACCACTAATCATATTGCCTGATGCCATTAATAATGCCGAGAATGGCATAATAAACATGCCTATCGTCATCGAAGTTATGGCACTACGATTTCGCATCATAGCGGTAACAAAGCTGACCGTTAATACCACGACTAACGGGTTAACATTAGCATACCAAGAGGGTGAAGCCCCCTCTCCTGCCATACGTAATACGTATTTAGGCATGGTGGCATAAAGCTGATGTTGAACCATCCAAAAACCCGTGATGATCAATATCAAACTCACTAAACGGCCATTTGATAAAACCTTAATAAATGCCGCCCAAACGTCTGAAAAGCTTTTTTTATTACTATTAACTTCACAATTTTTAAAGAAGAAGAAGATACTTAAGAACGCGATCAGCGTCATTGAGGCTGCAAAGTAATTTAGATTAATTAGGCCTAAGTCACCCATCGATTCTCGCAATGGCTTAACGATAGTCTTACCTGAAAAAGCACCAATATTTACCATCATATAGAAAATTGAGAAACCTTTCGCTCGATTACTTACCGTCGTAGACGTTGCTACCGTGCCCGTAATCACGGCTTTAATGAACGACCCGCCAATCATAATCAACACCATAATAGGTACAATTGCCCAGCGAATATCAGCTTCGAGTAAGCCACTAAAAACAACCTGCTTACCATATTGCACCAACCCTTGTGATTCCAGTAATGCAGGAAACAAAGCCAAACCAGCATAACCTAAAGTTAATAAAGCAAATGCGAGCAATAAAGAATGACGAAAGCCAATTTTATCAGCCAAAGCACCGGTAAAGGTTGGCAGAAAATATAAACCTGCTGAGAAAGAGCCCGAAATCCAAGCAGCTTCGATATCATCAAAACCTAAAATTCGTGACAGGTATAACGTAATAACAATAAACACACCATAGTAGGCGGCTCGTTCCAGCAGTTCTACACCGTTTGCTGTCCAGAAATTTTTAGGAAATCCTCCTATGAGTTGTTCCTGTTTTATTCTATTTGAGTCCGAGTTTCTCGTTGTCATCATCTCTCTCTATTTTTTATATTGAATTTTTGTGCGCTATTCTCTTACATAACCTTCGTATGTAAATTTTTAGACAATTGATGCTATTTGATCTCCTGACAACATAACAGCCTCACTACCTCTATTTAATATCCTTTCTTTCTCTATTCGCCGAATAGACTGGAAAGGCGTGTGGTTTATCTGTTAAAACACCCTACATTATAAATGAAAGACTACTCAGCCCCTTTACCAAAAATAAGGATTAGAATTAATGAAATCTCCAATAAAATATTTCTCTCATGCGTCTGCAATTTGTTTAGCTTTGCTAAGTTGCACAAGTTTTGCCGAAGCAGTAAACAAACAGGGTTTAACAGCAGAAAACTTGGCTACGCTACAAAGTATCAGTCAGGCACAAGTAAGTCCAAATGGTGAAAATATTGCCTTTACTCGTTCTGTACCACGTGAAATTTATGTTGAAAAAGACGGTAAAAACTGGGGTGAATTATTTTTAGTAGATGATAAAGGTGTTGAACGCCCATATATCACTGGCAAAGTGAATATTCATAATATTCAATGGTCTGCTGATGGTTCATTAATCTTTTTCTTAGCAAAAATGAATGATGATAAATACACTGCTCTTTATCAAATCCCTGCGAATGGTGGCCAAGCTCAAAAAGCTGTTGTGTTAAAAGGCACTAGCATTAGCAAGTATGCACTTAGCAATGACAATACAAAAATTGCTTTATTAGCTAAAAAAGCCAAAGATAAATCAATCAAAAAACTTAACGATTTAGGTTTTAAAGCAGAAGTTTTTGAAGAACAATTTTCCAATCAGTTATTATATATAACAGAGCTTACTCAGTCTGATAAAGCGATCACACCTGAAGCATGGAATATTAAAGGCTACGTATCTGATGTGCATTTCTCACCAACAGGCAAAGACTTATTAGTCAAAACTCAACCTACCGCCCTAATTGATGACAAGTACATGAAATCACAATGGCACATTGTTGATATCGCTAAACAATCAGTTAAGACTTCATTTGCAACTGAAGGTAAGTTAGGCGCTGCTGAGTTTTCTTATGACGGTAAGTATGTGGCACTACACGGTGCTCAAAATAAACATGACCCAGCGACAGGTCGTCTTTTTCTTGCAGAAGTAAAATCAGGTAAAGTTACTAACTGGTTACCAAACTTTGAAGGCCACGTGAGTGATTTTGAATGGTCTAATAAGCGTAACGAATTATATTTCACTGCCAACATAAACACAGATTCAGTTGTTGCCAAAATTATGCCTGATTCAAACAAATACAAAACTGTTGTTAAAGCTGGAAAATTCATTACTGGTAACTTAAGTATTTCTGATTCAGACAAAACCGTCGTTGTGAAAGCTAATAACTCACAACATCCAAACGAAGTATTTATGTTACGCGGTAAAAAACAAGTACGTTTAACTGACTCAAATACTTGGTTAAATGATGTAGCTTTAGCAAAACAAGAAAGCTTAACCATTAAGGCCCGCGACGGCGTTGAAATTGATGGTGTACTTGTTTATCCACTAAACCACAAAAAAGGTCAACGCTACCCATTAATCATGTCAGTACACGGCGGCCCTGAAAGTCATGACAAAGACGGCTGGCTAACTACCTATTCTCGTCCAGGTCAATTGGCTGCAGCAAATGGCTATGCTGTATTTTACCCTAACTATCGAGGCAGCACAGGTAAAGGCGTTGATTACTCAAAACTAGGGCAAAATGATTACGCTGGCAAAGAATTTGATGACTTAGTAGATTTTAAAAATCACCTAGTAAACATTGGCTTAGTTAATGATAAAAAAGTGGGTATCACAGGTGGCTCTTACGGTGGTTATGCTTCAGCTTGGGGCGCAACTAAACTAACTAAGCATTTTGCTGCCAGTGTCATGTTTGTTGGTATTTCTAACCAGTTATCAAAATTTGGTACTACTGATATTTCTAATGAAATGCACCTAGTACACGCTCGTTCATACCCTTGGGACAAGTGGCAATGGTATTTAGAGCGCAGCCCTATTTACTGGGTTGAGCAGTCTGAAACTCCATTATTGATTATGCACGGTAAAGCCGACCCTCGCGTGCACCCTGCACAATCTATGGAAATGTACCGATATATGAAAGTTCACGGTAAAACTGTACGTTTAGTTTATTATCCGGGTGAAGGCCATGGTAATAAACGTGCTGCTGCGAAGTATGATTACAGCTTACGTTTAATGCGCTGGATGGATAACTATCTTAAGCATGATAACAAGCCAATGCCAGCTCATGACTTACCTCATGCAGCTAATTTAAAGAAAAACAGTAAGTAGACTTTTAGGAAATGTCCATAATGACAAACCCGATGACAACATCGTATAGAGTTGAGCATGATTTGCTTGGCTCAATGGAACTTGATGAGTCGCTTTTTTACGGCATTCAAACCCAAAGAGCATTAAATAACTTTCAATTATCAAAACAGAAGTTACAAAATTTTCCTGAACTTATCAAAGCTTTGGCACAAGTAAAATCAGCCTGCACCATTGCAAATTTACAGCAAGGTTTATTAAATCAAGAAAAAGCTAATGCCATTATTCACGCTGCTGAACAAGTAAGTGACGGTGACTTTGATAACAGCTTTCCCATTGATATGATCCAAGGAGGTGCAGGTACCTCTAGCAATATGAACATCAATGAAGTGCTTGCCAATATCGGCTTGCTTTCATTAGGGCAGCAAAAAGGCCAATATAAATTTCTTCATCCAAACACTGATGTCAACATGTCTCAATCTACCAATGATGTCTACCCTAGCGCAGTAAGGTTATCTATTTTATTGAAGCAAGAGCCATTATTAGCTGCCATCAAAGAGTTGGTCGGTGCTTTTGATGACAAAGCCAAAGAGTTTAACTCAATTATTAAACTGGCAAGAACGCAATTACAAGATGCTGTACCGATGACTTTAGGTCAAGAGTTCCAAGGTTTTGCTTCAACTTTGCAAGAAGATATAAAATTACTGACGGCCATGGGCGCTTTATTAACAGAAGTCAATTTAGGTGGTACTGCCGTTGGCACCGGCATCAACACGAAAAAGGGCTATGGACAGCTAGCCGTTACCGCCCTTAGCGAGTTAACTAATATTCAGTTTAGTCTTGCAGATGACCTTATTGAAGCAAGCTCAGATATGGGCGCTTTTGTTATTTATTCGTCAACACTTAAACGTTTAGCATTAAAGTTATCCAAAATTGCCAATGACTTACGCTTGTTAAGCATGGGCCCTAGGGCAGGTTTGAGTGAAATTAGCTTGCCTGCTCGCCAGCCTGGCAGCTCTATCATGCCGGGAAAGGTTAACCCGGTGATCCCTGAAGCGGTAAGTCAATGTGCCTACCAGGTAGTTGGTAATGATATGGCTGTGGTTATGGCGGCAGAAGCGGGACAATTGCAGCTTAATGCCATGGAGCCTTTAATTATTGTCAATGTTTTAGAATCGATGAGCTTATTAACAAACGCGACAAATATGTTTACTGAGTTATGTGTTGTTGGCATAACGGCTAACGAAAGTCGTTGTCGTGACTTACTCGATAACAGTTTAGGCTTAGTTACCGCGCTAAATCCTTACTTAGGTTATGAAGTATCGAGTAAAATTGCCCAACAAGCGTTAACCACGGGTACTCCAGTAATTGAACTTGTTAAAGAACAAGCCCTATTGAGTGAGAGTCAATTGACTGATATTTTTCAAGCCAGTAAGATGACACAACCTAATTAGTATAGTTAAGTGTGAGTAAAGGCTACTTTCGAAATATGACAGAACAACATTCTTTTAAAATTGGCCCTTACTCTGTCAACCCTAGTGAGAATAGCATTGAACTTGAGCAAGGTGAAACTACACTATTACAAGCTAAAATTATGGAAGTGCTGGTTTATTTAGCCAGTAATTACCCCAGACTCGTCACCCGAAAAGAACTCATCGACAATATTTGGCATGGCAACTACCCTGTTGGCGAAAAAACCTTAACCAATGCTATCTGGCGATTAAGGCAAGTATTGAAACAAGGTGATGAGTCTTTGATCAAGACCATACGAAAAGGTGGCTATCGGCTTTTATTACAACCAGAATATACAGCTATTAAAACTAGCCCTCTTATCGCGCAACATAGCACGGCACAAACGAACAACCCGATGCTAAAACACGGGGCAATATTCATTACCCTATTGCTCATTGTCACTTTGGGTTATTTTTTTATTCCCGCAAATAACAAAATTAACATCAGCATAGAAAATCTTACCACAGATCCTGGCCGTGAACTTTTCCCCAATATATCTCCTAACGGTGAGCACTTAGCCTATATTTGGCGAAAAATGGATAATCACACAGATATTTATATTAAAGACTTAAGCCAACCCGATTTATTACCCAAACAAATCACCTTCAGTGACGAGGTAGAGAATTCTCCTTTATGGGATAACAGTGGCGAGAAAATTTATTTCACTAGTCGCTCACCTGACAATAGCTATTGTAATGTAGTCGAATTAAATCTAGCGAAAGCTAGCAGGACAACTATCGGTAATTGCTCTACTAAGGATATAAATATAAAAGCAGAAATCGCACTTTCACATGATGGTAAAATACTCGCCTTCACCAGCCAAAGTAAGGAAGAGCCGGTACCCGGTATCTATTTTTTAGCATTAAACCAACAACTAGCCAAAGCACAGCGTTTTTCCTGCGGCATTGAATGTAAATATCAAGATAGAAAATTTGCCTTTTCACCCGACGGTAAATATATTGCCGTTACTCGGCGCTCAGAACGCTTAGTTGAGAATATATTTTTGGTCAATATAGCCAATAATACTTCGCAACAATTAACTTTTGGTGAAGGGGATATTAAAGGTTTGGTTTGGCATCATGACAGTACAAAAATAATATACTCCTCAGCTACCTCAGGAAAAAGAGACGGTTATATAGTCGAGATTAACTCACGTGAAATTACTGAGCTACAAGTGCCCGGATTTAGTTACCCTAGCTTTATTGCCAAAACCAATAATCTGGCTTTCCATCATTGGCAAGTCCGAAGTTACCTTTCAGCTATTAACTTAGCCGATAAGAGTTCCGCATCACCTTTTCCGATATTACAGTCTCAATTTGATTATCATTCTGCAGACTATTCAAATAAAAATCAACGACTTGCATTTATCAGCAATGAATCAGGTCATGATGAAATATGGGTATCAACTAGCCAGGGTAGTCAACACCAGCAACTAACACAGTTGCAAAGCCAGCTATCCTTTCCTCGTTGGTCACATAATGGTAAAAAAATTGTTTTCCTTGCTTCCAAAGAAAAGTCATTAGGTAATGATATTTATATTTTGGATGTAAACACGCAAAGAGTAAGCAAACTGGCCAGTAATTTTAATGCACATTTTCGCCCTAATTGGTCTTTTGATGATACGGCTATTATTACAAGCATACTTGAAGATCATAAATTATCACTAGTAAAAATCCCCTTATCGGAAGAGTCCCCACAAGTATTATTAGCACAGCCGGTACTGCAAGCTATACAAGAGCAAAACAAAAACATCTGGTTCACTACTAATAAAAAGGACGGTTTATGGATGCTAGATGCCGATAAAAGTAAGGGGCAAGTTGAACCCGTTTTTGAGCAAGTGTTAAACAAGCAAGAATTTGGCGTTGCCTATAACTGGACGGTAACCCCAACAGGCATATTTTTCCAGTATGATAATAAAGAACAGCACCGTATTAACTTTTACAACTTGGCCTCAAAGCAAATTAACACTCTGGTGAAATTACCTTTAAGAACATTAGATAAGTACTCTTCAATGACCTATATTAATGGACAGAATAAGCTAGTATTTACTCAAACTGATTTTCCACAAATTGATATCAAAAAATTGAGTCATAGCTTGTTAGAATAAGTAATACAAAGCTTCATTTAGTTCAAATTAACTTTCAAATATATTGCAAACACCTCAAGAATAATTACTTTTATTAACCGTATTTATTGGCTCTACCCCTCGACTGTATAAATGCAATATAACAATTTTTCATCTTTGAAATAGATGATTACCCAACTAAAGTCTTATTGCCTAACGCTACTATTCTATTATGCTATTAGCAGAATAATAGCGTTAATATTTCCTCAGCGGTAGAAAGGTAATTAGAATGAATAATAAGAATAATAAATTAATACCTAGCATATTATTAGCAATAAGTAGCGCACTGCTTATTGCTATTTTCCATTACTTTAGCGCCAGCATTATTTCCTCATTATTATGGTCAACATTGGGGGTTGCCGGCATAAGCTTTCTATTAATATTTTTTATCGCGAAACAAAATCAATCCAATATAGAGCACATTTCAGCAGAAACGCCACAGCAATCTACAAATAACTTTGATAACATTGGCGAACAAATTGGTAGTCAAGCGAGTGAATTAGCGATTAACTCAGCTGAAATTAGTTTTTTTTTAACACAATTAAGTAAAGACATAGAAAAATCTAGCGACGATGTGGATAGACTAGCCACGGCAGCCGAACAAATGTCAATGAATAGCAAACAGATCAATGACAATGCAGAACGAGCATCACAACAAGCAAGTCAAGCAATGGACGCTAGTTCAGCTAGCTCACAGCAATTACATGATAATATTTCCGTCGTTAATTTACTGAATGACTCAGTAAACAATGCTTCAAATAAAATTCAATCTCTTGAGAAAAAAGCTTCTGAAATACAAAGTATTACCGATGTTATCGACGGCATATCTTCTCAAACAAATTTATTAGCATTAAATGCAGCCATTGAAGCGGCTAGAGCGGGAGAACAAGGGCGGGGGTTTGCTGTCGTTGCTGATGAGGTCAGGGCTTTAGCAGCAAAAACTGCCGATGCTACTCACCAAATAGGTGAAATGTTAAATCAAATAGGTAAGGAAACAAGCGAAACTACCACGGTTATGGCCACAATAGTACAGCAGACTGATAGCGTAGTTAATACGATGACAAGTTTATCACAATCCTTTACTGACATTGACCATTTGATGGCTGACTCATCTGCTGCCAGCAATCAAATAAGCCATGCCCTACAAGAGCAAGATTCAGCCGCCGCTGAAATATCAACGTCTGTTGTCAGTTTGCACGACTTTCTTGTTGATAAAAGTAGTGAAACTCAAAGCGTCTCAACCCAATCACAAACGCTGTCCAATAATACTGAATCTATTTTTGTGCATCTATCAGAGTTTGATAGCGACACACTCATTAGCAACATGTGCAAACAAGCAGAATTAGCCGCTAAAAAAGTCAGTGACCTTTTTGAACAAAGTATTGTTGCTAACAAAATATCACAGCAACAACTATTTGATTTTAATTATAAGCCTTTAGGCAATAGTGAGCCCTCAAAATTCACCTCAGGTTTTGATGGCTTTACTGATCAGAACTTACCTCAAATTCAAGAGCCTTTATTACAAGAATTCAGCGAAATGATTTATGCTGGCGCAGTAGATGTTAATGGATATTTTCCGACTCACAATAAATGCTTTTCTAAGCCATTAACTGGCAACCCTGAAATTGACATGGTTAGTAATCGCACTAAACGCATGTTTAATGATCCCACAGGAATTCGTTGTGGCCAGCATACCGACAAGTTTTTATTACAAACTTACAAGCGTGATACGGGCGAAATAATGCACGATGTTTCAGCACCTATTTTTGTTAAAGGTAAACATTGGGGCGGTTTTAGAATTGGTTTCAAAGCAGCATAACTCACTAATTACTAGGGTTTTAGACTAAAGTCTAAGGTCAAAACTCTACATTTTAGACTTAGGTCTAATTCCTTTAGTTGTGCTTTAATCTTACCTTAATACCTGAACAAAAATTCAACATCGTTTTTATTAAATTATAAAAAATCATGTTGCATGAAAGCAAAAGAAGAGACAAAGAGCTCAGCTTTTATGATAAAAAAACAGATAACACAACAAATAAAATAATTGCCTTAGGCAAACAAAATGGGGATACACAATGTTTAAACTTCAAAAAAGTAAATTATTATTAGCAGCGGGCCTTTTAACGATGGCTGGCGGGGCTAGTGCAGGTTATACTTTTGATCTTTCTGATGATGACAAAATAACCTTTGGTGGTTACATCAAAGCGGATGCTCGCTACGTATCAGGCAACATTGCTGCGACAGACTATTGGTATGGTGGTGGTACAGTTCTTGATAACGATCAATCAAACTTTGGCATTGCAGTTAATGAGACTCGCTTTAACACAAAATATGTTCATGGTGATGTTACTGGCTTTATTGAAATGGATTTTTACGGTACTGGTACCGCAGGTGGTGGTAACGAAGTTATCTCTAACTCTTCTAAACCTCGTTTACGTCATGCCTTTATTAAATATAAAAATGTGCTCGCAGGTCAAACATGGACAACTTTCCAAAACACTAGCTCGTTAGCTGAAGCCGCAGACTTTGGTGGTCCTTTAGTGGCATCAGCATTTATTCGCCAAGGTCAGATTCGCTACACCGTGGGTGGCTTACAACTTTCTATCGAAAACCCTGAAACTTATGGAGGCTACCGTGGCTCCGCAGATAAACGTGATGATTCAGTGCCTGATTTCATTGGTAAATATACCTTCAAGGGTGACTGGGGTAACGTTTCTGTGTCAGGTTTAGCGCGTCAATTAAAAACAGCAACTAATGAATCAGAATCAGCATTCGGTTACGGTGTTGCTGGTCGCATTAAAACCTTTGGTAAAGATGATTTTCGCTTTCAATTACATGGTGGCAACGTTGGCCGTTATGTTGGCGTAACTGCATCAACAGATATGGTTGGTGAAGAAGTAGAAGAAACAACCTCTGTAATGGTCGCTTACCGTCATTTTTGGACAGATGACATGCGTAGTTCTGTATTTTACGGCAATACCACAACAGACTTAACTGATAGAGATCGCAGTCATTGGGGTGTAAATCTATTCAAAAACATCACTAAGCAACTATCATATGGCTTTGAGGTAGGTAATTTTGAAATGGCTGAATCTGATGCTGATTCAAACTACGCTCAATTATCAATTAAATACGTTTTATAGTGTTTAACTACTATAAAACGCGCACATCTTGCGTTAGTTAACCTCCAACCGAGGTTATTTTTTGGGGAAGCTTTTGCTTCCCCTTTTTTTCGCAAAAAAACGATATTCTTCTATAATTAATCTATATTTTAACCAATTATAAAAGATAATGAATGATTCCAATATTTATAGATGGTTTGGTGCAGCAATTGCTTTATTGCTTTTAATCATGCCCGTCTTACTAACAGATGAGTTATCTTTGCTGGAAAATTGGTTATTCACCTTGATTTGCTGGCTCTTTATTATTGTTATCGGTTTGTTGAAAGCCCCTTCTCAACATAACACCAATGATAAGCCGAAAGGTCAATAGCGGTGATTTCTTTTAATCAATTAATCATATTACTACTTCTTTATATGATTATTCTGTTCGTTATTGCTCAATGGTCGCAATCAAACAGTATTCGCGCACAAAAAGTTAGAAGCTCAGCTCATACCTACGCTTTAAGCCTTGCCGTTTTTTGCACCTCATGGACTTTTTTTGGCAACATTGGGCTTTCTACTACTCAAGGCATTTTCCCCATAGCTATACACTTGGGGGCTACCATGACTTTCGTCTTTTTAACGCCTTTGCTTAAAAAGATGGTTTTGTTAAAAAATGAATTTCATTCAACCAGTATTGCTGACTTTATTTCTGTGCGCTATCACAGATCACAAGCACTAGCAGCCCTGATCAGCTTTTTATGTTTACTGGGTATCGTCCCCTATTTAACCATTCAACTAAAATCAGTTATCACCAGTTTTCAAATATTAGTACCTAGCGCAGAAGCGAGTAATATATTCTTGGCAAACTTTGATGTACTGATCGTCTTAATGATGGCATTTTTCACTATTGTCTTTGGCGTTCGCCATCTAGATCCTACCGAAAAGCATCCCGGTATGATGGTTGCTTTAGCTTTTGAAAGTCTGTTTAAGCTTTGTGCCTTGCTCATTGCTGCTTTGTGGATATGTTACCTATTAAATCCTGGTGTTTTAAGTTTATTTACTCTACCAGCTAGTATTGAACTTCAACAAAATATCCAACCGCTGAGCGCACAAAACTGGCTAAGCTTCATATTGTTAGGTGCTCTTGGCATTATCGTTCTACCTCGGCAATTTCATGTTGGTGTAGTTGAGTGCAGTAATACAACATTTATTGATAAAGCAAAATGGTTATTTCCCCTGTATTTATTAATTATTAATATTTTTACATTACCCGTTGCACTTGCTGGAATGTTACAAGAAACACCATTAGGCTCTGCCGATTTATGGTTACTGACTATACCGCTATCAAATAACCAAGTATCAATTTCTATTTTTGTATTTCTAGGTGGCTTTGCAGCAGCAACAGGTATGATAATGATCAGTGCGATGACTCTGTCAACGATGTTAACCAACCATATTATGATGCCGATAATTTTGCATATACCCAAATTATCGCGATTAAAGCGCTATATATTACAAATTCGTTGGTTTATGGTATTTGTAATACTATTTTTGAGCTTATTTTATTATCGCGTTATTGGTGATTCTGAATTAATCGTAAAAATAGGGTCTATCAGCTTTGTTGCTTGTGCACAGTTTGCTCCGGCTTTAATTGGTGGTTTGATTTGGCACAAGGGTAATTTATCCGGCGCTATAACGGGTTTAATAGCCGGTGCTATACTCTGGTTTTACAGCTCTCTACTACCGTCTGTTATTCGTAGCAACTGGTTAGATTGGTCAATATTAGAGCAACAATCTGGTTTTTTTTACTGGTTTAATCCTGAGCATTTTTTTGCCATCGCCGAAGTTTCCCCCTTAGCCAATAGTTTAGTTTGGAGTTTATTGATCAATACTTTGCTCTATGTCGGCGTATCTTTATTTAGCAAGATGTCAGACGAAGAGCATAAAATTGCTCACCAATTTGTCGATACACAAAATATATTGCATGTTTCATCTTTAGCACAAGCAGAGCCAGATATTATTGACCTTGCCCCTAAAACAAAACTAATCTATGAGTTATTTCAACAATATATGCCTACCAAAATGGCTAAAATTAAGTTACAGAAATGTTTAACTAAAACTGAAATAGACAATAAAAACAAAATAAATATTACCGAATTATCTATTTTGAAAAATTGTGCTGTCAATGCACTTGCCGGTGTTATTGGTACCGCATCAGCTTACCGTGCTTTTAATCTAATTAACGTATTTAGTGATGAAGAACAAGCACTTTTATCGTCTTATTTTTCACGCTTTTTAGCACAACTGCAGCTTTCACCTAAGGAATTATTTGAACAGGTTAATTTTCATCAACAAAAGCGTGAATTACTTGAAAACCACGCCAAACAGCAACTAACCGTCATTAGCCAATTAGAAAATGAAGTACTACAACGGCATAAAGCAGAACAAGAAATACGTTTATTCAATGAAGAGCTGGAACAGCGGGTAAACCAGCGAACCCAAGAATTAACCCAGAGTAATGACGAGTTAAATCTTACACTAGAAGAATTAAAACAAACTCAGTCACAACTGCTTGAAAATGAAAAGATGGCCTCTTTAGGAGGATTAGTTGCAGGTGTTGCCCATGAAGTAAATACTCCTATAGGTATAGTATTAACTTCTATCAGTTTTATGAAAGAAAGGTGTGTTGATATTATCGATGCTTTAGCACAACAAAGTTTAACCGCGAAGCAATTAACACTTTTTACTAAAGAATTAGAACAAGGTTTTAGTTTATCTTTAAATAATATTAAACGCGCAGTTGAGCTTATTGAAAGCTTCAAGCTTATTGCCGTTGACAGTGTTGTAGATGATGCTAGAGAATTAAATTTACACCACTATTTACAAGATATATTACGGTCATTACAGCCCAAGACTAAACACTCCAACATTAAAATCGAGTTAAATTGTCCAGAAAATATAGTTATTTTTTCTTATCCTGGAGCCATCGCACAGGTAACCAATAATTTAGTTATAAACAGTTTATTGCATGCTTTTGAGCCGGGGCAAATAGGAAAGATAACCATTGCCGCACAGCAACAAAAAAATAGCATTACCTTACTGTACAGTGACGATGGTTGTTCTTTAGATGATGAGAGCAAAGCGCATTTATTTGAACCTTTTTATACAACCAAAAGAGGGGAAGGCGGCTCAGGTTTAGGTGCTCATATTGTTTATAACCTCGTAACACAAAGGCTTAAAGGCAGTATAGAATTAATCACTGAGCAGGCGAAGGGTAAAAGTTTTAAAGTTGTTATTCCAGCTGATAGTCACAATGTTATTGACGCAGATGAGAAAAATACTTATCAAATTTAATTGAATAATCATAATGCTAAAGTCTTCATCAGCATGACGATATTTTACTAATTAATAACAAGTAGGAATTGTTGGCTGATATAAGATTACTTAACTAAACTTGTACTAAACTTACTTATTATCATTTTATGATCATCACATTCAAATGGGGCTTTTATGGGATTTTTACGTAAATATACTATTCAACACCGTTTTATCTTACTGTTGGTATTAATAATAGCTGGTTTGATGGCTCTAAGCTCTATTAGCTTATCTCAAGCATATCAATCACTCTTACAACAAAAGCACAATTCAAATCAACAGGTTGTTGAAGCGGCATATGGTGTTGTAGAGCACTTTCATCAGCAACAAAGTGATGGCCTATTAAATGAAGAACAAGCCAAAAAACAAGCTATTGAAGTACTTAATACTCTTAGATATGACAAAACTAATTACTTTTGGATAAATGATTTTTCACCAACAATGATCATGCACCCAATCAAGCCGGCATTGAATGGTAAAAATGTTGGCGGCGTAAAAGATCCTGATGGCACACCATTATTTATTAATATGGTTAATATTGTTCGTGAAAAAGGGCAAGGTTTTGTACCGTACAAATGGCCAAAACCTGGTGTTGACGAACCTGTTGATAAAATCTCTTTCGTTAAGGGGTTCACACCTTGGCAATGGATTATTGGCTCAGGCACGTATATTGATGACATTGATACAACATTTACAACACAACGAAACATTTTACTTGCTTATGCATTTATCTTAATTATCGTTATTATTTTACTAGGTTACTTTATTGGTAAGAGTATTATTGTGCCAACACATGAAGCCTCAGATTTAATGAAAGATATTGCTCAAGGAGATGGTGACTTAACGCGAGTGCTAGACCATCGTGCTCAAGATGAAATTTCACGTTTAGCACATTACTTCAATGAGTTCACTAAAAAAATGCGGGACTCTCTTGGCGATGTAGCTAATAACTCCAACGTTGTACTTAGTCATGCAGAGTCTGTGGCTAAGGCAAGTGAAAGCGCACAAACATTAACACAAAATCAAAATGATATTACGGCACAAGTCGCTACAGCCATGGAGCAAATGACTTCTCAAATACATGATGTAAGTAACAATGCCAACGCCGCAGAGAAAGCCGCAAATGATGCGAGAAGCAACACCAACAAGGGTAAAGATATTATTTCAAACACTATCAATCAAATGCAGTCTTTATCTACTAATATTGATGGTGTTTCACAGGTTGTTGCCACCCTTGCTGCTGAAAGTGACAATATAGGGTCAGTGCTTGACGTAATTCGTGGCATTGCTGATCAAACCAACCTATTAGCACTTAATGCTGCTATTGAAGCCGCTCGAGCAGGAGAGCAAGGTCGTGGGTTTGCTGTAGTTGCTGATGAAGTAAGAACGCTAGCTAGCAGAACGGCGCAAAGTACCAATGAAATTCAACAAATGATTCAAAAGTTACAATCAGGTGCTCAAGAAGCAGTGGCCGCAGTAAAAGTTAGCCAAGACATTTCTAACCAAACCGTTGAACAAACCAGTAAAGCTGACGACTCTTTATCTGAAATTGATAAATTAATGGCGTTAATCTCTGACATGAACACCCAAATAGCGCGGGCAACAGAGCAACAAACCCAAGCAGCTGATGAGGTAAATTTACGTATCAATGATTTGGCAGGCATGACAGATGAGTCTTTAGCAACATCAGATACACTAAATGATGCAAGTTTAGAATTAAAATCAAGCAGTAATAGCATGTCAGAAGTTGTCAGCCGATTTAAAATTTAGTTTCAGTTGCGGTTAAAAATAAAAAGCCAGCATTCGCAAATTGCGAACACTGGCTAAACCATCAAAATTTTTTAATCGACTTGACTCAAGGGAATCGTTTGAATCAATTCACAAAGAAGTAACTTAGTGCTCATGTGTCCTGAAGCATACACGCTCTTTTCCATCCATGGCACCGCGACATACCTTTCATCCTGAACATAACCACCAAGCTACTAGCCTTGCTATTGGTTAAAGCGCCTGAGAGAGCATTCATTTGCCTCAACCAACATGCAAATGATAATGATAATCATTTGCAACGTCAACTATTTTTCTTTATTCTTTTACAATGATTATTTTTTTAGCTTGGCAAAAGCATCGGCAAAGGCATTACCCATAGCGGCATTTTCCACTTTTTGAGTTTTAGCTTTGTGCTGTTTTCTCTGAGTAGAATCATGAGACTTATTACTTTGATGCTTATTACTTTGAGGTGTATTGTTTTGACCTTTTTGCTTCTCACTTGTCGGTTTACTAGGAGATGACATTTTATTCGTGCCCATACTGACACTGTCATCTAAACGCATAGTTAAGCTTATACGCTTACGGGCAGCATCAACTTCAACCACTTTCACTTTAACAACTTCACCCGCTTTTACTAACTCACGCGGATCGCTAATAAACTTATTGGTAATTGCTGAAATATGTACTAAACCGTCTTGATGCACACCAACGTCAACAAAAGCACCAAAATTAGCAACATTAGAAATAACCCCTTCAAGCACCATTCCCACTTCTAAGTCTGTAATTTTATTTACGCCATCAGCAAAAGTCGCGGTTTTAAATTCAGGTCGAGGATCTCGGCTTGGCTTTATCAACTCTTTGATAATATCTTTAATGGTAACTTCACCAAATTGCTCTGTTGCCAGTTCACTGATATTAACTTGCTGTAATTTGTCTGCACTGTTTAACAAATTAGTACTATCAATATTCAGCTGCTTGATAATATTTTCAACAATAGGGTACGTTTCAGGATGTACTGCACATTGGTCAAGCGGGTTATTTCCACCACTAATACGTAAGAACCCTGCCGCTTGCTCAAAGGCTTTTGGCCCTAAGCGAGCCACTTTTTTCAACTGTTTTCTATTGGTAAACGCGCCCTGCTCATCTCGAAATTGCACTATATTATTTGCCATGGTTTTGTTTAAACCAGCAACGCGTGTTAGCAATGCAGCTGAGGCACTGTTAAGATCAACGCCAACTGCATTTACACAGTCTTCTACCACATCATCAAGACTTTGACTAAGCTGACTTTGGCTAACATCATGTTGATATTGCCCAACACCTATAGCCTTAGGATCAATCTTAACTAGCTCAGCTAGTGGGTCTTGCAAACGTCTTGCGATGGAAACTGCACCACGTATAGATACATCAAGATCTGGAAATTCATTGGCAGCAAATTCTGAGGCAGAATAAACCGATGCACCCGCTTCACTAACGATCATTTTTTTCGGTTTAGCTAAACCCGTTGTTGAATCAAACTGAGCAATAACCTCACTGACTAATTTATCACTTTCCCGCGAACCAGTACCATTACCAATAGCAATGAGTTCAACCTTATGTTGACGGCAAATATTTACTAACGTACGTACCGATTTATCCCAATGATTTTGTGGTGCATGAGGGAAAATAGTTGTGGTATGGAGTAATTTACCTGTGGCATCAACAATAGCAATTTTACAGCCGGTTCGTAGCCCTGGATCTAAACCCAATGTTACTTTCGGCCCTGCTGGCGCTGCCATTAATAAATCAGCCAAGTTTTCAGCAAATACTTTAATCGCTTGTAACTCTGCTTGCTCACGTAGTTGGGTTAAAAGCTCAGTACTCAAACTGACACTGAGTTTACTTTTCCACGCTAAACGTACCGTGCTAGTTAAAAAGTTAGCAGCTTTTTGCTGCGTTAACCTTAGGGTTAAATGATCACTAATAATTTGCTCAGCACTGGAAACAGTGTTCTTTTCTTGGCTAGGGTCCACATCAATTTTTAATTGTAGAAAACCTTCATTACGGCCACGTAACATCGCAAGCATACGATGTGAAGGCACAGTTTTTAACTTTTCACTATGTTCAAAATAATCCCTAAATTTAACGGCCTCTTTATCTTTTCCTTTCACAACTTTACTGGTGAGGTGTGCTTGCTTAAGTATATGATTACGCAGCTTTTGCAATAAATTAGCATCTTCACTGAAACGTTCAGCCAAAATAGCACTAGCACCATCTAATACCGCTTTGACATCCTCAAAACCTGCCTCACTGCTCAAGAAAGCTTGAGCTTCTTTTTCTGGGTTAAGCTGCCAATTATTAAATAAACGATTCGCTAACGGTTCAATACCGGCTTCAATAGCAATTTGTCCTTTAGTACGACGCTTAGGTTTGTAAGGCAAATATAAATCTTCTAAACGGGTTTTGTTATCAGCATTAGCAATTTGTTTGGCTAACTCTGCTGATAGTTTATTTTGCTGCTTTATGCTCGTTAAAATGACCTGGCGCCTGGCCTCTAAATCACGTAAATAAATTAGTCTAGTGGCTAGTTCGCGCAAATGGTTATCATCTAAACCTTGTGTCGCTTCTTTTCTATAACGAGCGATAAAGGGCACGGTTGAACCATCATCCAATAAATTAATAGCAGCATTAATTTGTGAAGTTTTGACGTTAAGTTCTTGAGCGATTTGCTCACTGATTTGCTGGGCAATTGCAGACATTAATTACAGTTCCGACTTTAATTTTATGGGCGTTTTTATAATATAGCTGGATCATACCAGAAAGTGGCTTTATCGAAAAATCACTTATCGCATATATCATTATCTCCTTTCAATTAATCTTGATGATAAGCCATAGGTAATACTCCTCCAAAATTATCATCATTTTAATCTGCTTGAACTATATGTAGCACTATGGTGCTAAATATAAAGTTACCTAATTAAGCTAAAGTAGTTTATAAGTTGAGAATAGGAAAATCATTATGCTTAAAGGCAAAACAGCTCTAATCACAGGTTCAACTAGCGGTATTGGCCTAGCTACGGCTCATACATTAGCAGAACAAGGCATTAACTTGGTTTTACACGGTTTAATGGATCAGGCAGAAGGAACAGCTTTGGCAGAAGAGTTTGCGGAAAGATACAATATAAAAACGCTCTTTGATAATGCCAACCTCATGGATTCTAGTGCTATTTCTGCATTTATGAATAACGCTTTAAAAGTGATGGGCTCAATTAATATTTTGATTAACAATGCCGGTATTCAACACACTGAAGGCGTAGATACTTTTCCAGAAAATAAGTGGAACGCAATTATTGCAATCAACTTAACCGCTGCTTTTCACACTATTCAACAATCATTACCGAGCATGAAAGCCGAAGGCTGGGGTCGCATTATAAATATTGCATCTGTTCATGGTTTAGTTGCCTCATTAAATAAATCAGCTTACGTTGCAGCCAAGCATGGTTTAATCGGTTTAACTAAAGTTGTTGCCCTTGAATGTGCCGAACAAGGAATTACAGCAAACTCTATTTGTCCGGGTTGGGTTGACACGCCATTGATCAATAATCAAATATCTGAAGTTGCCGAGCAGGAACAAGTTGAGTTTGAGCAAGCAAAATATAATTTAGTAACAGCAAAACAACCATTACCTGAAATGATGAATCCTCGCCAAATAGGTGAGTTTATTTTATTCTTATGCAGTGATAGTGCTCGCAGTATAACTGGTGCATCTTTACCTATGGATGGCGCTTGGACTGCACAGTAAACGCGAAATTAAAGACAGTAATGTTCTTTTTAATACCATTATGTCTAATATAACGAGCATAAATAGATTAAATAAACGAATGATGAAAGCCTCACGATATACTGAATCTTGAATACTTTTATTAAGGAAACAACATGACTAAAACATCAGGTGAACAAGTTCGCCGCCAAGTAATGGGGGATAGTTTCGTTGATAAAGCCTTATCAAATGCTGACGATTTTACCCAACCCATGCAAGATTACATCAATGAACATGCTTGGGGATCAACATGGCAACGTGGCGGTATAGATCTAAAAACTCGCAGCTTAGTCACCATTGCCATGCTTGCAGCACTGAAGGCTCCGCAAGAGTTAAAAGGCCATGTTCGCGGTGCCCTCAATAATGGTGCTACTAAAGAAGAAATACAGGAAGTGTTATTACATAGTGCGGTGTACTGCGGCGCCCCCGCGACACAGGAAGCTTTTCGAGCAGCAAAAGAAATATTCGACGCACTTTAACTATCAGTTCCGAATCTGGCTAGTGTTAATACTTGTTAGCTATTACACTGAGATAAAATAACCTCTCGGTAATCATTAGCAACATGGACAAGACATTGTATCAACAAGCGCGACTATCTCGTGATGCTCGCTTTGATGGCCAGTTTTTTATCGCGGTGAAAACCACGGGTATATTTTGCCGTCCAATTTGTCCCGCCCCTGCGCCAAAAGAAAGCAATGTTGAATACTTCACAACGTCTATAGCCGCAGCAAATAGCGGCTATAGACCCTGTTTACGCTGTCGACCCGATGCCGCGCCCGATTCCTTTGCGTGGAAAGGGAAAAACACCAGTTTTGAGCGCGCACTTAACTTAATTAATGAAGGGGCACTTACCTCTCAAAGTATGAGTCAACTTAGCGATCGCTTAGGTATTTCAAGTCGATATCTAAACACTTTATTTCAAGATAATTTAGGGACAAGCGCCAAAAACTACGCTCAACATCAACAATTAATGTTTGCCAAATCATTACTCCAACAAACATCGATGAGCGTAACAGAGGTAGCATTTGCTGCTGGATTTAACAGCCTACGTAGATTCAATGACTGTTTTCAAACAAAGCTGAAACTAACACCATCAAGCATGCGTAAAAATAAGGCTGTGGCAACCGACACTATCAGCTTATTTTTAAGTTACCGCCCACCCTATGCATGGTCACAGCTAAGAGATTTTTTACAGCACAGAGCCATATCGCCAATAGAATGGTTAGACAAAAACAGCTATGGCAGAAGCTTTACTTGGCCATCAAGCAATGGTGAGGATATTCATGGGCGGTTTACCGCTACACATAATGCAGATAAGCATGGCTTCAACGTAAATATAAGCATTAGTGATATTAGCTACTTAATACCCATCGTTAGAAATATTCGCCGTATTTTAGACTTAGATGCAGCCATACAGAGCATTAATGAAAAGCTAAAAAACTTAGCAGGACTTAATGTTCAACTGTGTACAGGGTTACGTTTACCAGGAACATGGAATTTATTTGAAGCAGGCATTCGGGCTATTCTTGGACAACAAATTTCGGTTGCTGGTGCGCTAAAATTAGTAGCAACCTTAGTACAGCATTACGGCAAAACTCAGGGCGAGTTAACATTATTTCCTATGCCAGAAGATCTGCTTAATGGCGATCTTAATGAGTTGAAGATGCCAGCCTCTCGACGAGCAACCTTATTAAATTTCGCCCAATTTATGGCAGAAAAACCACAGGCATCTCCCGATGAATGGCTACCATTAAAAGGGATTGGTCCTTGGACAGTAGACTACGCAAAAATGCGAGGCTTGAGCGATCCTAACATTTGGTTAGGTGGCGACTTGGGCGTTAAAAAAGTTTTAACCCAACAAGGCATAGAATTAAACCCCAAAGACTCATCTCCTTGGCAATCTTATTTAACTTTTCAGGTATGGAATTTATTATGAAAACATCATTTTTTAGCTTGTTGCCCACGCCCATAGGTGATCTTGGAATTTTTGCTGATAATAATGCTATCTATCGCATCGAATTTGTTGATATGGTCGAAAATAATAACTTAATGAGTACTGACGTACACGAAGAGAGCGACTTAACTTTACTCGCCAAAAAACAACTAACGCAATATTTTGCTACAGTCAGAACGACATTTGATTTACCTTTAGCGCCACAAGGCACGCCATTTAGACAACTAACATGGCAAGCACTTCAAAAAATTCCTTTTGGCGAAACGCGTTATTATAGTCAACAAGCTGAGCTGATGAATAACAAAAAAGCTGTTCGAGCTGTGGGTGCCGCCAATGGTGCGAACCCTATCGCTATTGTTATCCCCTGTCACCGTGTCATAGGCAAGGATGGTAGTTTAACAGGCTATGCAGGAGGTCTAGATAGAAAGGCCTGGTTGTTAAACTTTGAACAAAAGCTATCTGTGAATACGCATCATATTTGAGGTTTTGCTCAGTAACAGACATTAATATTGTCGCTAGTTACATTGCAAGTGCTATAACAATCAATCTATCTTTAAAATTAAAAGAGCAGGCCTTTCGCCTAGCACTTTTAATTGGTTCATCGTTCAACTTACTTCCTATCCGTCACCGGAATCATAATATGTGCATAATCAGTTTCTCCCCACATTACATAAGGGCCTCCGGCGTGGGGGTCGTTGGTGATGCCTTTAAGTACAGCTTTGGGCACAATAATCATTAGGTGCGGCCCTTCCTTAATAAAGTCGGGTGCATTCATATGATCTGCGTGATAAGGGGTCGAATTGGATACGCCTCCATCTCCTTGTAACATATAGGAAAAGCCCATTTTGGTTGCTGTGAAAGGGGCTTTAGTGCCCACTGCACCCATCATTTCCATCCACACCGCATCGTTGCACATTGGCGCATTGTCGTCAGGCATGGTTTCCGGTAAGCAAATCCAGCCGTTGTTTCCTTCTAAGAGTACTTCTCCACGATACATTATTGTGGCATTGGCACTAATCATGGATGGTGCCGCAGATCTGGCTTTCGAGATCAGGGCCTTGTTATCGTCCGCTTGAACAGTGCCAGCGATCAATAATACAGCAGTAGTAAATAATATTTTCTTTATATTTAGCTGAAGCATCAGCATTCTCCTTGGTTGAGTTCATAAAAAGAGTAGAATACATTTCCAATTTTTGCCACACTATCTGATATCGTAGAGCGGACTATCGTTTCGTGATATTAGTCTACAATTATTAACCCGAAAACTTGGATCTTGTATATTAAAAACAAACTAATCAATAACTTAACAATATTTAATTCATCTCAGGCAATACGGCTGCAAGCTATTTTTCTGACAGCCATTTAAAACAACATATTACTAATGAGATCAACTTCTATCATGATGCGTAACACACATTGCAAAACAAGCATTGTTTTACATTGAATTAGCTATAAAGCAATAACTTTTGCCAAGACAAAGCCTTTGATGTAATTTATCGTTATCACTAAACTTACAAATGAAATAATGATCAACATTTACGGCGATACTCAGTCAGGAAACTGTTATAAAATCAAATTATTATGTAGCTTTTTGCAACTTGAATATGAGTGGCATCACGTGAACATTTTAGCTGGAGATAATAAACAGAAAGAGTTTCTATCAAAGAATCCCAATGGAAAAATTCCTCTATTGGAATTGCCTGATAATCGCTACTTAACAGAGTCAAATGCAATACTAAATTATTTAGCTGCTGAAAGTGAATTGCTGCCAACAAATAATTTTGAGTTGGCCAAAGTACAGCAATGGCAATTTTTTGAACAATATAGTCATGAACCCTATATTGCCGTTGCGCGTTTTATTGCTAAATATTTGGGCTTACCTAAAGATCGTCAAGATGAATATGAATCTAAACACCAAGGTGGTTATAAAGCATTATCGGTAATGGAAGAACAACTAACAAAAACGCCTTATTTAATTGGTGAGCAATTTACTACCGCTGATATTGCTCTATATGCCTACTCGCATGTTGCTGATGAAGGCGGCTTTGAATTAGAAAACTACCCTGCTATTTTAGCCTGGCTTGAAAGAATACAAAACAAGCCTAACTATATAACAATGAACTCTACTGACTAAAGGTTTATCAATGATACGCCCCGTGAAACAACAAGATGCACAAAAGCTTGTCGATATTTATAATCATTATGTTAAAAATACTGTGATCACCTTTGAAGAAGATTGTATTGATCGCAACGAGATGGCTAAGCGAATAGAAAATGTTACAGACTTAAACTTGCCTTGGCTCGTTATAGAAGAAAACGATATTTTATTAGGATATGCCTACGCAACACCATGGAAAGCGCGCAGTGCTTACCGGTTTTCTGTGGAAGCGACTGTTTATCTTGCCCCTACAGAGCAAGCCAAAGGTTTAGGTACTCAACTTTATCAAGCCTTATTCACCGAACTAAAACAAAAATCAATTCACTCGGTTATTGGCGGTATTACTCTACCGAACCCTGCCAGCATAGCCCTTCATGAAAAATTTGGAATGACTAAGGTTGCTCACTTTCAACAAGTCGGTTACAAATTTGAGCAATGGCTTGATACCGGTTATTGGCAATTAACTCTAGATTAATTTCCTTTAAAAAATAGTTTTAATTACTTTATGTAGCACTAAAGAGCCACTTATCTTTGTTCTATTTTTAGCTAACCTAGAGGTGTTCAAATTTCCATCACTTTGAACACCTCAACGGAGAAGTAACGCTAGGATAAGTCAAAATAAAACAACAATAGGCTTTTTATGAAACATCAAATATTCAAAAAATTACAACAATATAAATCAAGGTTAATCCCCTGTGCTTTAGTTGGCATACTATTAACGTTTTCACCTCAAAATTTGGCGGGAAGTTGGCAGCAAAATGTCACTATCGCCGGATTTAGTAAAGTTCATATCTACACCCCTGACACTAACTCAAGTATTGGTACTGGTAAATCTTTACTGATCGTTTTACATGGTTGTGTGCAACCCATTAATAATTTCTTAACGGCCAAATTAGAAGATGCAGCTGAAGCTCATGGTATGGTCGTTGCTGTACCTGATGCGATGAACAAGGCTGGTTATAGCTGTTGGTCATATTGGCAAGGTACAGTTTCAAGAACATCTGGCGATTATAAAAACCTCATTAGTCTTGCTAACACTCTAAGTGGTGATAGCAGCAGAAGCATTGATCCTAAACAAGTATATATCGCCGGCTTATCTTCTGGCGCGGCGATGTCAGCTCAAACCGCCTGCTTAGCACCTGACATATTTGCCGGAGTTGCTCCCAGTGCAGGGCCAACGATTGGCACTAGCTCAAATGGCGCCATCACTAGCTGTGAAACCGTATCAACAGCAACGTTCAAATCACGCTGTGAAGGTTACGCCGGCTCAGCCAAAAGTCATTTTGCCACGCAAATAGCGGCAATAGGTCACGGCACAGCCGATACCACAGTAAACACCTGCTATAACCAACAAAATGCCAATGGCTTCGCCACGGTTTATGGAGTTAGCCAACTTTCAGGCACCAATAACATTACAGAAAGCGCAGGACACACTGCCTCAGAAACTCTTTGGCAAAATAACCGAGTAAGTATGTTGTGGTTTGATAACTTAGACCATTCTTGGTCTGGTGGTGCTGGAGCTTCAGGAGACTATGTAGCTGATAACAGTATTAATTTTGCTAGCTATCTCGGACAGTTCTTCGCTGATAATAATCAACGAGTTGATCGCAATGCTGGCCCTGTCGTTAGTAACCATAATGCTATTGAAGATAACGGTAGCCTAGTGATTAGTGGCAATGCCATCGATGCAGAAGGCAGTGTTAATAACGTTAGCTTAACTATTTATGCCTTAGATTCTGGCTCACCAATATTAGTTGAAGCGCTAAACAGCAGTGTAAATGCTACTGACGGAGTTTATAGCAAAACATCTAGCACTTTAAGTAATGGCTTGTACCAAATCACAGCTATAGCAACAGATAATGAAAATAAAGCTGGTGATAAGGTTTCTATCACCACCAGAGTAGGCCCCGAACCTCTAGCAACGGCTCCGGTTTTATCTGGTATTAGTGCTGCCGTGTCTGGTCAATGTGCCACTATTACTGGCGTTGTAATTGACATAAACCAAAATTTAGATGAAGTGATTATTAATTTTACCAATGGCAGTGTAATCGCAACACTAAATGGCAATCAATATACTGCTGAACAATGTAATTTATCTGGTGGAAGCAATACCGCTACAGTTACCGCAATCGATACTAGCTCACTATCAAGCACTGACAGCGTTCAATTTACCATTGATGCAGGTGTTACCGGCGATTACAACCTGCATATTAATGAAGGGCACATTGCTTGGGGTGTTGGTTACTCAGCCTGTTACCTTGAATTTGGTACTGCCGATTTTACCATGCGTGAATACCCGTCCGGTACCGATCAATGTCAATGGATAGCAGATGGTGCACCAAGCTGTGCTGGCCCAAATCAAAATTGTATTGGTGGTGGAAATGGTGCTCCTGATAGCGATAATGATAGCATTGCCGACAGCACCGATAACTGCCCTAATGATGCCAATACCGATCAAAGCGATAATGATAACGACGGTATAGGCAATGTTTGTGATAGCACACCCAATGGTGAAATAGTTGATACAGATAATGACGGTATTGCCGACAGCATTGATAATTGCCCTAATGATACTAATACCGATCAAAGCGATAATGATAACGACGGTATAGGTAATGTTTGTGATAGCACACCCAATGGTGAAATTGTAGATACAGACAATGACGGTATTGCCGACAGCACGGATAACTGCCCAAATAATGCCAATACCGATCAAGCCGATAATGATAATGATGGTATCGGCAATGTTTGTGATAGCACACCTAATGGAGATTTCGCTTGCTCTGCTTCAACGACGAGTAACTATGCTCATGTGTTAGCAAATAGGGCCACAACCAATGGTATTTATGCTTTTTCTGTTGGCTCAGGAGAAAATATGGGGCTTTATAATATTTTCTACACAACAACCCTAGCAGAAACTTCAGATAACTATTATGAAATAGGTACTTGCCCTTAGATCATGAATCGATGGCACTTTATTGTTCACTTTTCCTATTGGCAAAGTGAACAAATTCACTAAAACCAAAATAAAACAGCAAAAGGTTATTTATGAAACATCTCATATTCAAAAGTTACCACAATAATAAATCGATGAGTTTTAGTGCTGAGATATAATGTTGTGCTTGTGAAATATCACACTATTCTATTGTTGCGTCCTAAATTCGCTTGGGGTTACCCCTGTTTCTTGTTTAAATGCTTTATAAAAAGATGAGCGAGCATTAAAGCCAACATCCAGTGCGATAGTTAGTACCGTATCTTGATTGGCTATTATTTTGGGTTTCGCGGCTTCAATACGCCACTTATTGACAAAATCAAAAAAATTCATTTTGAGCGTTTCATTCAGAGTTTGTGAAATATAATTGGGGGAAATGGCAACACGGCTCGCCAGCTTCTGTAAAGACAAACTAGAATCTAAATAGTGCTTGTCTTGTGCCATGGCCACATTGATTTTTTCAGCAATGCGTTCAGCCTGTTCTTTACTCAATGCCGAGCGCTGATATTTTTTATTTGAATCAGACTCTGTACTTATTTTATTGTTTGTAATAGAGGTTATACTCTTTTCTGCCTCTATTGGCTCTGCTTCAATCGAATGTCCGATTAAGCCAGGCTTTTGTTGTAATCCAAAGTAAGCCAGACACCATACCAGAATCAGTGACAATACGGCTTCAACTCTTTGACTAAAGAACGAGTTTTCTAGGATGCTGGATGAAAATATTGAGATAAAAGAAACTAGCCAAGCAGTGATTGCGAGAAGCAGTAGCCAGTTCAACCAATTAAGCTCTCTTTGTTCATTGTTCGCAAACAAGTCTTTTAACTGTTTTCGGTAACCAATTAAACGATAAATAACGCGAAAAACAGTATGAATGCATTGTCCTAACCAGAGTAATATCGCTAAAAACACGCTCACCATTACGGCAAGGGCTAAACCATTTTCTACATCAGCCCCTTCAATAAAAATGGCATGACGCATTTCTTCAGGTAAAGACAATATTAATAATGTGATGACCATTCCAAATCCTAAGAGCGCATATTGACGAGCGTGTTTAGCTTGTAAACGCCACGGTTTGTCTGATGTTAGTCCTTCAACATATAACCATAAGGAAGGGCTCAGCATAAATAATGCGGGAAATACAAAAGCGATGTAGGTTGTGTACCAGTTAGGAAGCAGTGAACTCACCGCTGGCCCAAGTGCGATCACCCCATTGGCAATTAAGAATACCGCTAAAGGAAAATAAGTTGCTGATTTAAATGCACGCACCACAAGTAGTGAAACACTCAGGATTATTTGACCCACTGTCATCATAGTGATTGCCAGTACAACGAGATCGTTCAAGTTTAATTCCTCTTAGTATATTGGGAGTGATGCTTAAGCTGTTTCCATTCCACTTTATTCGAACGGTTACCATAGAAAAAGTGTCCTCGCTTTTAGTCTTGGACGACATAAGCCTTATAAACTGTCATTATTCACAGGCAAAGGCAAATAACAATCGCTATGCCCATATAAGGTTTTATTAGCGGCTAATACAAAATGAGCCTGATTATGATGACTAAATTAAAAGGAAAACAGATGACACAACTACAAAGACTGGGTGGCGTAGCCGCAATTTCAGAAGCTATTATTTACCTATCAGCATTCATATTTTTTGGCGCGTATTGGGAGTTTCCTGCAGGTGCCGATGCGATTCAAAAGTTCGCCTTTTTGGCTGATAATCAAATAATACTATCTGTGGTTCACTTTATTATATACGTACTATTTGGGCTTTTTCTGGCCGTATTAGTGGTGTCAATTCATGAGCGTTTAAAAGAAAAAACGCCAGCCTTGGCACAACTTGCTTCGGTGTTTGGCATACTTTGGGTTGGAATAGTTATCGCCAGTGGCATGATTTACAATATAGGATTAGCTGCTGCTATCAAATTTTCGGTTAAGGATCCAGAACAAGCCATGACTGTATGGTTGACAATAAACACAGTTGTTGAAGGCCTTGGAGGTGGCAATGAAATTGTTGGTGGCCTATGGGTTTTATTATTAAGTATCGCAGCCTTAAAAAGTAAAATTTTTTCTAAAAAACTTAACTACCTAGGTTTATTCGTCGGTCTTGCTGGAATTTTCACGGTTTACCCTGCTGAGATACTGACGGAAGTGTTTGGTTTAGGTCAGTTAGTGTGGTTCGCTTGGTTGGGGATAATAATGCTGAAGGAACTGACTGCGTTAACAGCACATTCAGGCAAAGATACGCTAACGCATACATCTTAATTACTTCAATTGCCTATTTATGCAGTGAAAGTTACTTACCAATAAATTCACCTATCAATTGATAAGTTTCTTCACATTCTTTTGCTACCAAACTATCGAGTAACATATAGGCGTGAATCATACCGTCAAACGTGTGATGTTCCACTTTAACGCCAACGGCCTTTAAGTTTTCAGCATATCTAAAGGCCTCATCTCTTAATGGGTCGCAGCCAGCACTAAAAATGAGCGTTTCTGGCATATTTGCAGCCATTGGCATAAATAATGGGGAGACATTTTTTCTTGGTTCATGGTGCTGAAAGTAATTATTAAAATACCACTCAACTTTATTCGTTTCTAATAAAAAACCTGTGCCATTCTCATCAACTGAAGGGGAAGACATAGTGTAGTCAACACTGGGGTAGACAAGTATCTGTTTATCGATATTCACCATACCATTGCCAATATTGTCACTGGCTAGCGTAGTACAAATTGCTGCACCAGCGCTGTCACCAGCAATAATTAATTGCTGGTTATATTTTACTTGCGTAAGTACCTCTTTGTAATGTGCTAATGCATATTGGCAATCTTCAATACCCGCAGGGTAGGGATGTTCAGGGGCTAAGCGATATTCCACTGCAATCACCACACAATGCCCTGCTTTGGCAATTTTACGACTAATGGCATCATACAAAGCTATATTGCCACACATATGACCACCACCGTGATAATGTATCACCACAGGCAGGGCTTCATCGGGTGCTGGGCTATAGACTCTCACAGGGATAACATGTGCCGGCGTATTAAAAGACGCTTCTTCCACGTAAGCTAACTCCGGCCCTTGACCAACAAATATTTCAAGCTTGTCAAGGTTTCCCCTAACTAAGCTAGGAGAAAAAAGTATACCACTTGCTTTTGCTTCTTCAGCCGCAACATTTACCTGCGCGATAAAGTCACTGAGTTTAGGAGAGATTATTCCTCGCATGATGATTCCTTTTCATTCATTAATGTGTTTTTTTGTTTAGCTGTTTCTGGTAAAAAGAAACTACCGATAAAGAAGGTACTACTCACCACAGTGATTAACACAAAGGCTGAATTGAAATCTCCTTGGTTGATATCGACTAGTTTACCGAAACTCCATAACACTACAGTGGCAATCAAGTAGCTTATTGAATAGAACAAACTAAAAATCACCGTCACTTTTTGCCCTGTCATTTTGGGTAATTCATGAGGAATTGTGACTAAAGCAGTAACAGGGAAGAAAATAAAAAAGCCTAACGCCATGGCACAAATGGTTTGCAATATATCGGACTTGCCAAAAGACAAGCCTAATACGGTAATGGTTATAATTAAGCCTGACCAACGAATAACAGGAACACGGGCGCTAAATTTTTTACTATAAATAATTCCTGCCAAGGTGCCAACAATGCCTGAACCGATCACTAAGGCACTTTGACTAATTCCCGCTTTAGGATAAAAGGTAAACAAACAAATATAAAACGCTAAAATGCCAGAATAGGTTAGTGCATAAATCCAATTAAATTTATCTTTCAAACCGTCAACATACGAATAATGTTGCTGAGGTTGCTCTGCTTGTTTTTCTGGAGAATGATTATCACTGGTTTTATTTTTCACCAATAGCCAAGCAAAACTTAACGCCAAACTCACCAAAGAAAAAAGGATCAAGGTATTTTGCCAACTTCCGGTGAGGTTATTAAAATTAGTCATCTGCCACAATATAATGCCCGTACCAACATTAAAGGCGACTGCATTTATGCCATTAATAGTGGGCCTTTCTTCTGGGGCAAACCAAGCCATGACAATAGGGTTAAAGTAAACAATCATAAAGGCTCCGCCAAGCCCCATTAAAAACCGACTCAACAGTAGCAACTCATAATTAGGCGCTAACGGCGTTAACAAACCAACAGCAATTAATAGGCCTGCGACAAAAAAGGCCCTTTTAACTCCTAATTTTAATGCCAACCATGCGGCGATAAAAGTACCTACAATTTTTGCCAAGGTCACCGCGCCACTAATGAAGCTAGCTGAGGCTAAACTATCAACTTGCATCGCTGACATGATCTGACTCATGCTAGCTGTACCACCAACCCAAGCCATAGCAAATAGGGTATAACTAACAAAAACAAGTGCTGCCACTAGGTGCTTATTGTTTATTCTAGATAAATTCATTAAGAAAACTTCAACTATAAATAACTACTGTTAATCAGCTTAACCAAATAAATAATACAATGATGTACTACCTTCGTTCTCTGTGTTTTAGCGCTGTGCATGTTATGCTGTTAGCTGTATTAATAAGCAATCATTAAGTAATGATTTAACTGAGGAATTTTTATTGTTAGTTTGGCTTTCCCTTGATACTTGGCTGATATCATTACTCTCTATTGCTTATTTGTTGTTACTTTTTGTGGTCGCATATTGGGGACAAAAACAAAACAATAAGAAGTGGCTTTCTCGTCCCTGGGTATACAGTTTATCGCTTGGAGTAAGTTGCACTTCATGGGCTTTTTATGGCACGGTTGGTCAGGCTGCTACTACAGGCGCTTGGCTTGCGCCTGTTTATATTGGCTCGATTTTATGCCTTGTTTTAGCGTGGCCAATGTTGCTGAGAATGTTACGCATAAGCAAAGAGCAAAACCTAACCTCAATTGCCGACTTTATTGCTTGTCGTTACGACCGTTCTCCCATTATTGCGGCTACAGTCACCTTGGTAGCATTATTAGGCACCATTCCTTATATTGCCCTACAGCTACGCGCTATTAGTAAAAGTTTCGATTTACTCACCGGTTCTTATCAGTCAGGTATCAGTACAACCTTTGTCGTTACGATTGTGCTCATTATTTTCAGCATCTTATTTGGCGCCAGACAGGTAGTTGTGAATAAGCAAAATCAAGGCTTAGTGTTAGCGATCGCGTTTAGCTCAGTAATTAAATTATTTGCCTTAACTGCCATTGGCATTTTTGCTACTTTTTTTGTTTTTGACGGCGTTAATGATTTATTTAATCATGCGGAAAATATCAAACAAGTGCCTTCTGGCAACACAACCTATTATGCTATTTCACAAGCATTATTAGGGTTTATCACAATTTTTATTTTACCGCAGCAATATCATATGATGATGATAGAAAATCATCATGAAAATGAACTCAAAAGCGCTCGCTATTTATATCCTTTATATTTCATTGCCATTAATATTTTTGTCTTACCAATAGCCCTTGCTGGACAAAGTTTATTTCCAGGGGGTAATGTTGATGCCGATACTTACGTTATTACCATTCCCTTATTTTTTCAACAAGCTTGGCTTGGCGGTTTAGCTTATATAGGCGGTTTGGCCGCAGCTACCAGCATGGTCATTGTTGCAACCATCGTGTTAAGTACCATGGTAACAACAGAAATAGTTAACCCTTTATTACTGCACTACAATAGCTTTGTTAGCCAACAAAAAACTCAGCTTTCGGGTGTTTTATTAAATATTCGTCGTGTCGCCATCGCCTTGTTATTACTATTAGCCTTGGCTTTTGAGCGTATAATTGATCAACAAAATCACCTAGCCACTATCGGCCTATTATCCTTTGTTTTATTGTCGCAATTAGCGCCACTTGTTATTGGCGCTTTATATTGGCGCAAAGCGACAACCAATGCGGCATTAATCAGTTTGATTGTGGGTAGTAGTATTTGGTTGTACACCTTGTTGCTTCCTAGTTTATTGCCTAGCTTTCTACCGAGTAATGCTTGGCTAAATTCAGGACCATGGGGGGTAACTTGGCTTAAGCCTTATGCACTATTTGGCTTCACGTCCCTTGATCATATTAGTCATGGTTTATTCTTTAGTTTACTTGCCAACACTATTTGTTTTGTTTTCATTTCCTTATTATCTCATCGAAGTGTTTCAGAAAAACTACAAGCTGAATTGTTTATTTATAAACAACAAGGTGATTTCGAACACCACTTGTCATCTAAAGATTTATATCATTTACTGCAACGTTTTATTGATGATAATGCAGCGACGACTTTTCTGCATAAGCATGCCAAGCAATTATCTAATGCCACCGCCAGCAATGATTTAGTTGACTATACTCGTCTGCAACTATCGAGCGTACTAGGCTCGGCTTCCACCCGCATGGTAATGAAAGCGGTTACCACACAGCAGAACATGCCATTACAAGACGTCGTTAATATTGTTGATGAAGCCAATAAACTCTTTCAGTTTAATCGAGAATTATTACAAGCTGGCGTTGAAAATATAGAACAAGGTATTAGTGTTATTGATGCTGACATGCGATTAGTTGCCTGGAATAAACGTTATATTGAATTACTTAATTACCCAGAAAATTTTGTCACAGCTGGCAAACCCATTGCTGACCTTATTCGATTTAATGCTGAGCGTGGCGTTATCGTAACCAAAAAAAGTTCTACGGACACCAACAGAGATGATGACTTTATTAAGCGCCGCATTGAGCATATGCGTCAAGGTAACAGTCATCATTTTCAACGAGAAATGCCCAGCGGCATCGTCTTAGAAATTCGCGGACAAGCAATGCCCGGTGGCGGTTTTGTAAGCACCTTTTCTGATATCACTTCCCATATTGAAACGGCAAAAGCTTTACAACAAGCCAATGAAAACTTGGAGCAAAGAGTAACAGAGCGCACCCATGAATTAAGTAAAGCCAAAGCTGAAGCTGAAGCCGCTAACTCCAGTAAAAGTCGATTTTTAGCTGCCGCTAGTCATGATTTAATGCAGCCATTTAATGCAATGTCATTATTTACCAATATGCTCAACAAAAAAGTGCAAACCACTGACTTGAAAGAACTAGCAAATAATATTCAAAATTCGCTCAGTGCCGCAGAAAGCTTACTTTCTGATTTGGTTGAAATATCACGGCTCGACAACAGTTCGCAAAAAATTGATAAACATTGCTTTTCAATTGATGATTTATTAACACCTTTAAGTAATGAGTTTACTGCCTTAGCACAACAAGCTGATTTGAATTTTAGCTATGTAAAATCGAGCTGCGTGGTTGAAACCGATCAAATAATGTTACGGCGTGTAGTCCAAAATTTTTTATCTAACGCTATCAACTATTGCCCACTACCATACCGCCAAGGTAAAGTGCTACTTGGTGTTAAACATCAAAAAAATAATATAGTCATTGAGGTGTGGGACAATGGCCCTGGCATACCAGAAAATAAACAAGAAACTATCTTCAAAGAATTTGAACGTTTAAATTCAAACCAAGCAGCATCAGGTCTTGGTTTAGGTCTAGCCATTTCAGAGCGTATTGCTAAATTATTAGGCTTGATTATTTCAGTAAAATCAACGCTAGATAAAGGTACCTGCTTTAGTATCACCCTGCCTCGTAGTTATTCAATACAAGCAAGTAAAATGACGAGGGCGATAACCTTAAAACCGTCAACCACGAATGAATTTGTAGATTTAAACATTGTGCTAATTGACAATGAATCTCTAATGCTAACGGCAATGCAAGCTCAGTTACAAGAGTGGGGATGCCGGGTGGTCGCAGTTAAAGATGAAGCTAGCCTGACTAACGCTTTAGCCAAGCAGTATATTACTCCCGCCATCATAATTTCTGATTATCACTTAGATGATGAAAAAAATGGTGTCGATTTAGTGCAGAAAAACATCACAGAATATGCTTGGCAAGCCCCTGTCATTATCTGCTCTGCTGATCCTTCCGAACAAGTAAGAGAACACACCAGTAATGCCAAATTTTATTTCATGCGTAAACCTATTAAGGCGCTCGCTTTGAAGAAGTTAATAAGGCAACTGTTAGAAAATCATTAGTGTCACCACAAAAACAGAATATATTTAATGATTCTTTTTGTATATTCTGAAATTGCAGTTTTATCATCATTTTTATAATGAAGTTTTTAGCATACCTGCTTTTGCAGATGCTTTTCATAATTGTTAAGGATAATCGTTCGCTCTTGCTGAGATTTTTGTTGCACGCCATGTGCAATAAAGGCGGGCATAACTTGCCATCCAATAAAGCCAAAAACATCTTGATATAATCCCGCAATTTTTTGTTGATAATATTCAAGCTCTTCTTGATTGTTTGCTCCACCTGTTGTTATTGAATACATCACTTTTTTTCGACCAAGTTCAGCCCCATCACCATAAGCAAAACCAGAGCTTAATACTCGGTCTAACCAGCCTTTTAATATGGCAGGATAAGACCACCACCATAAAGGGAATTGCAATATAAGCATGTCAGACGATAATAATTTTTGTTGTTCTGTTTTAATATCTTCAACAAAACTGTTGTTCTTTTGCGCCCATCGCTGGGCTTTAGCAAGGTTAAAATTTTCATCTTCTGGAAAATCTAATACATCAGTATGACCAGCAATAGCAACAAACTCTTCTGTGTACAGGTTGGAAACACTGGTATTGATATCTCTATTTTTAAAAGTGCTTATCGCAACTTGGTGTAAAGCCAAGTTAAAGGAAGTCTTTTCTGGGTGTGCAACGACTAAATGAACTTTCATTTTCCGCTCCTTAAAAGTTATGTTATGTGAACAAATATCTGTTGGGTTATCCTCAATGTGTATATATAACCACTAACTTACATACAAATAAAATTAATGTTATAACTATGAGTTATGAATAAATTTAATAACAGTGATTTAAATCTTTTAAACGTATTTCGTTTAATGATAGAAATGCGAAGTGTCAGTAAGGTTGCAAACAAAGTCGGCGTCAGCCAGTCAGCATTAAGCCATACTTTGAAAAGATTAAGAGTTCAATTTGAAGATCCACTATTTCATAAAACAGCTTCAGGCATGGAACCAAGCCAACGCGCATTAGAAATTTATCAGGCGATAAAAGATCCGTTAGAAAGCTTAACCTCAGCCTTGCAAGTCGTTCAAGCTTTTGACCCAAAACTGAGCGGGCATACTTTTGTTCTTGGCACTTCTGATTATTTTGAAAAGCTATTACTAACCCCGATTGTTCAATACCTCAATATTGAGGCCCCCTCAATAAAACTTCGATGTGTGAATTATGATGATTTACAGTTGAACAAAGAGCTTATAAATGTCGATTTGGTGTTTGGGAGTTATAAAAACCCACCCGAGAACTTGTATAAACAAACATTATGGCAGGACAAATTTGTAACCGTGGTTGCTAAAGGTCATGCTAGAATTGTTAAAGACAAAATTACCTTAAAGCAATTCATCAATGAAAAGCACATTCTAATTAGTCCAACGGGTTCAGGCACTTCACTGGTTGATAATGAGCTTACAAAACTTGGACTCAAACGAAATATCGCCTTAACATCTAGGCTTTTTAATACGCCTGTTGAGATTGTTGAAAACTCTGCAATGATCACCACAATGCCTGAACGTTTAGCGAAGCATTCGGCAAAGCAGGAAAAAGTAAAGTTTTTGCCGCCACCTATTCGCATGCAACCATTTGAAGTAAATATGCTTTGGGGGCCACTAAAGCACAAAGATCCAGCCCATCAATGGTTCAGACAAACAATTTTGGCTATTGCTAAAGAGGAATTTAGTAAAGAATAAAAACTAAAATTACAGCTTTCAAAAAGAGGAACTATCTAAGAACATAGAAGTTGTTGTCTAAATATTATATTTACTCAATCGTAATATTTTCTTGTGGCGCTAACATCAATTGCTGATATACCAAACCTGCTTGGGTGCGATTATAAACACCCAACTGCAATAAAATAGCTGAAACATGCTTTTTCACGGTATTTTCTTTAATGTCTAAAATACCGGCAATTTGCTTATTTAACTGACCATCGGCAACCAATGATAAAACCGTATATTGTTGGGGGGTTAATTGAGCTAATTGTTGAGCCAATTTCTTATGCTCTTGTGCTAATTCAGTATCTCTATTAACTGGCATACTTTCTGGTAACCAAGTTTCACCACCAAGAACGGTATTGATAGCTTGTGCAATAGTTGCTAAGTCAACTGACTTGGGGATAAAAGCGGCTGCACCAAAGTTAATAGCCTTTTGCATAATATCGGGGTTTTCATCAGAAGAGACCATGATAACAATTAAGTCTGAATGGTTATTTTGCAACTGAGTCAAACCTGTGAAACCGTCGTTACCGGGCATATGCAAATCTAAAAAGATAATTTCTAGCTCGGGTGATTGTGCGATAACATCAAGTAAATCACCAAAGCTTGATGCTTCTTTAATACCGGCATCTGGCATACAGTCAAACACTGCTTGTTTTAATGCAGTGCGGAATAACGGGTGATCATCGGCGATAGCAACTTTTGCCTGGTTCATACAATACCTTGTGAGGGGAAACTCATTATTTTATGCGTCTATGTAATTTAATCAAAAAAAGAGCCGGTAACAACCAGCTCTTTTTTAGGTGGTTATTAGAAAGTATAACCTATTGTAAGTGACACTGTTGACGGGTCACCATAATAGCCAATTAAGGTAGTATCACCGCCTAAACCAGGCTGGTAACTACCATCATCATTTTGTGCTCCTAAGAAGGCATAGTTACCGACTAAATATTCTTCATCAGTGATGTTTTTCCAATGCAGAGCCGCTGTCCAATCACCGTCATTGCTATACCAATTAACACCAAAGTTAAGTAGACCATAACCATCTTGGGTAAGCAGGTTGTCAGTAACATTTAAATCATAGTCACTACGATAATAGTAATTACCATTTACAACGAAACCGCCCATTGAACTCTCAATATCATAACTAAAACCAACATTGGCTGTAGTTTTAGGGGTATTGGTAATAGTAAAAGTATCAGTAATATCTATCTCGTTTCCATCGCTATCATAGGAGTTCACCTCTTTAAATGACGAGTCAATCAGCCCTAACGTACCAAAAAGATTTAAGTTTTCCGTCGCTGCATATTGAATTTCAAGCTCTAAACCAGAAGCTGTAGATTGTCCAATATTACCCAAGCGTTGACTTAGTTCACTGCCATTACCACCTTCAACAGGTAGTACAGTAACAAATTGTCTGTCTTGATGATCAAGATAAAAAACTGTCGCATTTACTCTTAAATTATCATTCCACTCACTTTTTACACCTGCCTCAAAAGAGTCAACAATTTCAGGATCTACAGCAGGCTCAGGGCCACTAGCTCTTGGGTTGAAAGTACCTGATTTAAAGCCTTGTGAATAACTGGCAAAGAACATCATATCATTAGTATATTGATACTCTACACCGACACGCGGTGTAAAGCGTGACCAATCTTCTTTATCATTTAGCACTTCAGGGAATTCAACATCACCGCGATCATAACCTGGCACCCAACCACTCTCAGGATAAACGGTTTCAAATGCCAAGCCATTACTTACATTGGCAGTTTTTTCTTCTTGGGTATAACGCGCACCTAAAGTGACAGAAAATTTGTCGGTGAGGTTATAAGAACCTTGGGCATAAATTGCATAACTTTCACTATTATTACAGCCGGTCACCTCACGTGTTAAACCGGGCAAAGACAATGACTGACCTAAATGCTCTAAAATGGCATCAAAATGGCCACATGATTCACCATCAAAATAATATAAACCAGAAACAAATGTTAGATTGTCAGAATCATAATTTAACTGAAACTCTTGCGTGAATTGCTCATCATCATAAATCGCTGGCACATCGAAAATTCGCTCTGCGGTATTATCAAAGTCTATATTTGTTTTGGAATAATTTTCTCGCGCAGCAGTAATCGATTTTAGTGACCAAGTATCATTAATAAAATATTCTGCCGTTAAGCTAAATCCTTCTGATTCAACACTATTCCATGTTGGCATACTAGTATAAGAATCATAAACGCTGTCAGGCACTGGTGCATCTGTCACTATACTTGGTAGTAATCTATAACCCCCTTTAGCATTTGAATCATCAACTGTTTTATCGTAGTTAAAGCGGAAAAACCAATCATCAGTTGGTGTAAATTCAACTGTTACCCGACCAGCAAATACATCTTTATTGTAATTTTCTAAATCTTGACCAGATAAGTCTGATTGCAAAAACTCACCGTAACCATCACGGGTTAAATTGGCTAAAGCAAAGCCAACATACAATTTATCATCTATTAGTGGAATTTTACCGGCAACTTTATAATCTTGACGAGCATAATTGCCAAAGGTTGCTTCTAGGTCAAACTCCATATCACCTGACATCTTTTTGGTGACATATTTAATGGCGCCACCAATGGTGTTTTTACCATATAAACTTCCTTGAGGACCGCGTAAGACTTCAATACGCTCTACATCTAAAATATCTAATACCGCACCCTGTGGGCGAGCAACATAAACATCATCAACATAAATACCAACGCCAGGTTCATAACCCCAAAGTGGATCATCCTGACCCACACCACGAATAAAAGCGGTTAAGGTTGAGTTGGTTCCACGACTACTTTGCAAAGTCGTATTAGGTGAAAACTGTTGCACTTCAGTCATTACACTAATGCCATTTTGTGCTAATTGCTCTGCGCCAATAGAAGTCACTGCAACAGGTACTGATTGTAAGCTTTCTACTGTTTTACGAGCTGTAACTTCAATACGTTCAAGGCCAGAATCTTGAGCTGCTGGAGATACATCGGCCGCTTCTTCAGCTAACGTAATACTACTTGTTAAAGCTGCGGCAATTGCCAAAGCTAGATAACTTTTATTCGTGCTATGTTGTTTCATGGGAACCCTTATTAATAATTATTGTGTTATTAGTTTGTTCTTTTATATATTTTTAGTACTGCTGTTTTGCCGACTAATAACACTCTATCTGATTAATTTGAAAAAATAATTAGCACTATGGTGCCATAACTATCATGTTGTTTTTATTAAAAATTTCTGATGGCATCCTTATAACTGCCAAAATTCAATAACATGTTTGGCCGTACTCAGGGGTGATGCGAGCAAATAGTCTGACACCTCCCCGCCATTTTTAACTTTGGGATTTACCATAATTCCATGACCCCGCTTCATTACTTCTACCAACTCAACTTGCAAATCGTTATCAGTATTGCTCCAACTTATAATGCTATATCCTGATTTTTTGTTAACTGTCGGTTTAATATCTAACCCTGATAATTGAGCCCATTGATCGGCAAGCATGGATGAGTTTAAGGGGTTAACAATTTTATCATTTGCGCCTGTCCATACTGACAATTTAGGCCAAGTCGTTTGCTTAGGGTTTATTTTTTGAATCAGTGTTACAAATTCATCTGCTGTTTGAGAAGGGCCATTTTTCATACATGAAATGCCGGTTATCAAACCATCAGCACAGGGAAAAGGAATACCCGCAACTACAGCGCCAGCAGTGAAAATTTCAGGGTAATTAACCAGTAAACTACTTGTCATTGCTCCACCAGCCGACAAACCTATGATGAAGACATTTTCACTAGCAAGTTTTTGCTTTAACGTGGTTATCATGTTTTTTATTGATAAGGTTTCGCCTTGATTTTTAGTGTAGTCATCTGCTGAATACCAATTAAAACAGTGTTTTATATTATTTGTTAAGCCTTGTTGGGGTAGCAATAAAGCAAAGTTATGTTGTTTTGCCAAACCAAGAAAGCCGCTTTGCTGCGCCAGAATTTCTGCTTGTTGCGCACAACCATGCAGCAATACCACCAGAGCAGGAGAAACACTATTAGAACCATTTGTTTTTGGTAAGAAATAGCTCGCCTTGAGCTCTCCAGGGTTTTCCCCAAAGTTTTTTAACTCAGTAAATGCGGCAAACGTATGGTGACTAAAGAGTATTAACGTAATGACCAAAAATGAGGTTTTCAGACACTTTATTATAGACATAGTAATAGAACCAAAATGAATAGGTAAATTGATCATGGCTGATATAAGTTTAAAGGTGAATGGTACTTTAGTGCAGGGGTGAAACTAACTGGCACCCAAGCCGTTTCATCAGATGAGTTTGGAGATATCAATAGTTGATTGTTAATACTGTCCAGTATTTTTCACCTGAAGGCGTGCTTACCACAGCTTCATCATCTATTTCTTTTTTCAATAATGCGCGTGCCATAGGCGAGTCAATAGAAATATAATCATTGCGCCCAAAAATTTCATCAGGGCCAACTATTTTAAATTTGAGTTGTTCACCATCATCATTTTCAAGTTCGACCCAAGCACCAAAAAACACTTTTCCGGCTTGTTGAGGGTTATAGTCTATTACCTTGATATCCTCTAACCGTTTCGTTAAATAACGAACTCGGCGATCAATTTCTCTAAGGCGTTTTTTGTTATATTGATAATCAGCATTTTCTGATCGGTCACCTAAACTTGCCGCCCAAGATACTTTCTTAGTGGTTTCGGGACGTTCAACTTTCCAAAGGTGAGTTAACTCTTTTTGAAGTAGCTCATAGCCTTCACGAGTAATTAAATTAGTTTTCATCAGTAATACAAACCATTATTTATTTTTAATTTAATAGTCAAACTGCACACCTAATCGAATATTAGCACCGCGCATGATATTATTACCGTCTAGGTGAACTTGATCTAAGGTAGTAGCAACATCAAGGTTAATAAATTTCATAAAGGTTATACCCGCATTTAAATAACCCAGTTTAGTACCTGCTAAATTGCGGCTCATACCAAAGCGCGCACTAGGTAACCACCAGCTATCAGCAGCATAACCAGCAGTTAGGGTGAACCATTGGTATCGATCACGCATCGGGTCTTCCACTGGATTAGCATCTAATTCAGCATGTAAACTCCAATGCCTATCTTCGGTAAATATACCCGCTTCGAGTCTAACTTGCCGCTGCATGGTAAACTCTTCATGGTAATCAAGTTGCTTAAGAACGTCTAAAGCGCGAAAGTCAGCACGATCAATCTCTGGATATTTATAGGTACTTTCAATGGCATTGATTAATGAAACTCCTAGCTGATATTGAGGCGCTGCCCAGACTAGACCCAGATCAAAATCAAAACCCGTTTTATAAATATATTCAGCGTCTTTGATATCTTGTAGTAATGCTTCTGCATCAGTTATATCACCTAATCGTGTGCTTACATTAGTTAAACCAACCTGATAAAAAGAGGGTTTAACACCCCAATATAAACTCCCTTGCTCATGTTCTAATGCCTTCTTACTATAGGACAATGAAAACTGGGCTATTCTCGTCGCCTTAACTAATAAAAAACTATCATTGTCGATAGTGAATTTTATCTTATGATTGGCGGGGTTGTAGTATAAGGTAATACCCCCAGATAAATCTAATTCTTGTAACGGATCATCCGGCGAAAAGTCAGGGATGGTACTCAAGGCATCTTTAGCCTGCTCTGAATCAAAATCAATATCTTGAAAAATGCCTACTGTTTTGGCATTACCTTTATAAGCCATGCCCATCAATAACGTGCCGCCATATAAATCCTCATTTAAAACAAAGCTTGCTTCGCTAGTTAGCTCGGCTTTACCATAGCCTTCAGCCGCAATTAAAGCGGCTATCGCAGCGGCATCAGTCACCTTGTCTTTAATAATATCCAGTCTATCTTCTAATTCAGGGTATTCTTGAAATAGATCCTCCCAAGTATAATCTCTTATCGGATTTTCCGGCGTCGGTGGCCTATCTGTGCCATCATCACCGTCATCTGGGGGCCTATGCTCTTTGGCAAACTCGTTTATTTTTTCAAATAGATCGTCCAAGTCGCCATATTCTAAACCGACACCAAATTCAATTAAGCCCCCCGTCATCACATGAGGATCTTTACGTTCAACAATTAATGCCGCTGCGGCCGGATTTCCGGCATTTGATAGGGATTTTTGTGAATAATTAAGGCTAGCACTACGTGGCTGAATATCAGCTAGTACAGAGGTTAAAGGCAAAGACAATAATGCTGCCAATAAAAACGGTGATTTATTGAATGCTGACAATACTTTGGTAGACATTATGTGACTAACCTTGCTATCAAATAAAAAAAGAATGAATTAAAAAACTCACAGTGATATTAACAAATTATACTAACATGACCGCACTTTTTCAGTACAAAAAACAGCCTGTTGATTACAAAACAATAACATTTAAATTTAATTGTTTTTAATAAAACGGCTTCTAATTGGCACTTGGCAAACATCTAATACTGGCGGAGGTTTTTTATAAAAAAATTCATTTTCACGAGCGCGACGTTTTACTAATCGCTCGGCAAAGTCTGTAGATTCAGTATTTTCAACTTCAATAATAATTCGATCTTTTTGCGGCACATCAGCCATCAATTTCATACTTACAATAGGTGTATGTTCTCGGCTATCTACCGCATATTCCCCTTCAATAACAGAGGTGCGCTTTATTGCTTGAATATGCTGCATGCCATAAACCACACGACCAAAAATGGTCATTATTTTATCTAGGTAGCGCGGTGCTTGCCCAATAACAAAATAAAAATGACTAGAAGCTGAATCTGCTTCATTACTTCTCGCCATTGCTAACGTACCAGGGCAATGAGTTAACCAAGCACTATTATTTTCACTCGCCAAAGCAAAACCTTTTATAAAGCCTGTTTTTGAAGCAAATAAATCATCCTTTTGTACTAGAGTAAAAGACCCACTCTCATCTGTTGAAAATTGTCCTTCAATTGCTAATGTCGGTACGGATTTATCTTTATCACTGCCATCTTTCGGACCGGCTTGAGCAACAAAACCATCAATAACGCGATAAAATTTAGTATTATCATAAAAAGATTTTTTCACTAGACCTGAAAATTGCTTCACATGTTTAGGTGAAAACTGCGGCGCTAATTCAATGACTGCTTTACCATGAGGTAAAGTTAATAATACGGTATTGTTGAGGTCTAATGCTCGCCATTGATGTTCTGTAACATTATCTGCGCCACAGGCACTAATAAAAACAAAAGAGAACAGAATAAGTAGTTTTTTAGCTATTGAATAAATCATAATGAGCATGATTCCAAGTTGATTAAATTATTTCCCCTCAGCGAGAAGTAAATTCAATGCTATCATAGCGCCAACGAAAACCCTAAGCCGAAAACCACGTCACGGAGCCATCAATGAACAAAAGTATAATCACTAATATTATTGCCCTAGTCGGTACTTTATCGGGTTTTTATTTTGGTAATCATATTGTCTATACCGTGGGATTATTTGCTTTATCTGGCGCAATAACTAATTGGCTTGCTGTACATATGTTATTTGAGAAAGTTCCCTTATTATATGGCTCAGGCGTAATTCCAGCCCGTTTTGAAGATTTTAAACTTGCGATTCGACAATTGATGATGGAGCAATTTTTTACCAAAGAAAATATCGACCGTTTTTTATCAACGGGGTCAGGTGCTGCCAGCAGCATTGACTTAACACCTGTGATTGAAAAAGTTGATTTAACGCCGGCTTTTAACAACTTAGTTACGGTAATAGAAGATTCATCTTTTGGCCCTATGTTAGCAATGATCGGCGGTAGTGAAGCAATACAACCAATGAAAGAACCTTTTATTGAAAAAATGAAATTATCAATTCAAGAAATTAGTCAAAGTGAGCAGTTTAATAATTTACTACGCGAAGAATTAGAACAGCCCAATATGATTGCAAACATGCAAGAAAAAGTCAGTGATATTATTGAAAAGCGCCTTAATGAATTAACACCACAATTAGTGAAAGAAATTATTCAAGCTATGATTAGAAAACACTTAGGTTGGCTAGTGGTTTGGGGTGGTGTTTTTGGTGGTGCTATTGGTTTAATTGCAGCCCTAACTGACAATTTTTAGTGACTAAATAAATCTAAAATTAAAATCGAATTAATTAGTCTTAAATATTGCGTAAAAAACCTTAATTTTGATGTCCTTTTGAGCTATGCTGCCTTTTCCATTTTAGGTGTTTGATTAATAAAAATCGAACCCACCAAATATAAGGTAAATTTCAGTCATGTTTGCTAGCTTAAAAGCTTTACCTGCCGATCCTATTTTAGGCCTATTAGCTAAATACCGAGAAGATACTAACCCTAAGAAAATCGATTTGGGTGTTGGTGTTTATAAAAATGAAGCCGGTGAAACTACCGTGCTTGATTGTGTAAAAAAAGCCGAGCAACATCGTACTGATACCGAAACCAGTAAGGTATATATTGGCCCTACAGGCTCACCTCTTTTTAATGATGAAATGGCTAAGCTTATTTTTGGTCAAACTCATAAAGTATTAAATGAGAATCGTGCTCGCACTGTTTCTACTCCAGGTGGCACTGGCGCACTGCGCGTAGCCGCTGAGTTTATTAAATCATGTAAAGCGGGTGCAACTATTTGGGTAAGCAACCCAACATGGGCAAACCATACTGGCTTGTTTGAAGCAGCAGGTTTAATAGTAAAAACTTACCCTTATTATGATTATGAAAACAAAAATCTAGATTTTGACGGTATGTTAGCCGCACTTAAGCAAGTATCGTCTGACGATGCGGTGTTATTACACGCCTGTTGCCATAATCCAAGCGGTATGGACTTGAATCAAGAGCAGTGGCAGCAAGTTGCTGATGTCGCCAAGTCTGTTGGTTTTATGCCGGTTATCGATATGGCATACCAAGGTTTCGGTCAAGGCTTAGACGAAGATGCTTACGGTTTACGCTTAATGGCAGAATCAGTAAACGAAATGGTTGTCTGTAGTTCATGCTCGAAGAACTTCGGCTTATATCGTGAGAGAATTGGTGCTTGTACTATTATTGCTGAATCAAGCCTGCAAGCTGATATTGCCTATTCTGTTGTATTATCTGTTATACGTGTAATTTACTCTATGCCGCCCGCACATGGCGCAGCACTTGTTGAGACCATTTTATCTTCAGACGAATTACGCAACCAATGGCATAGAGAATTAGCTGAAATGCGTAATCGCATCAATGGTAACCGCCAACTAATGGTTGATAAATTAATAGAACATGGTGTGACTCGCGACTTCAGCTTTATCAGTCGTCAAGCGGGTATGTTCTCTTTCTTAGGCATAACCCCTGAGCAAGTGCAACAATTGCAAGACGACTATAGCATCTACATGGTTGATTCTAGCCGTATGAGTATTGCCGGCATTGCTAACAGTAATGTTGACTACTTAGCGCAGTCAATTGCTAAAGTTTTGTAATTTAAAAGACAAAATCTTTAGTTATCAAAAATACAAAAAGCCCGCTATTTATCGTAACTAGCGGGCTTTTTTAACATTATTGCGTGATATTTCAATTGGAATTAAAGATGAAAGTCGCCATCATCCGCTAAAGCTATTGGAATTGTTTTGATTACCGCACTTGCATTCATTGCTCCATAAATATGCGGGTATAAACCACCTGTTGCAGGTTCCCACTTTACTTCTGGCTTTATCAATAATTTATCGACTACAACAATCAATGGCTGCTCAGTAGTTTTATAATATTTATTGGCAATGCGCGTTAATTGATTTTTAGGTGAACCGTGGATAAAACCTTCACTGACAATAGAATCGCGTACCAATTCGCCATGTATTATTGCTTGTTCATATTCTGCCTTTGAAGAAAGCAAATATATGTAAGGGTCATGTAAGCCCGTATTGATCTCATGCCATTTAATATAACGCTGATAACTATACGCGTTCATTTTATTGACTAAAAAATACAAAACAGCAAATAAACAAAATAACCCAATCATTATTAACAAACTACTTCCATGGGTAAAATCGAGTAATAAATCTTTAAATACAATAATAGGTTGGTGAATAATATCGGAGCTTTCTAAACGTTGAAAACGTCCTAAATAAACGCCAATAGCACTCAATATATGCATTGCAGGGGTGAATACTTTTACTAACCAGCTAATGTTTGTATGTTGACTATTTGGGTTCTCTAAATTTTCTAGGTTTTCTTCTAGGTATTGCTGTCCAAAATGTACTGAGAGCACATAAAACTCGAAGGTGACGGTTAAGAATATGATGTAAAAAGGCACTGTGATAAAAATCAAATGTAATCTTGATATCTCAGGAGATTTAACCGCTGCGATAAAATGGATTATATCGGTTAGTACATAGGCACTATTGGGTAAAAAAGCAATAAACACCGGGAGTAACAACCACCAAGCTATCGAACGTTTATGGCTGATTTTGAACAAATAAATGGCGAATAGAAAAGGAATTATGGCTAAAACAAGGTTGATCACTACCGTAAAGTGAACGGGTGTTGTACTCATCAGTTATTTTCTCTTTCTTGATGTTCAAAGGCAAAAATGTATTTCCAGTCATTTTTCATATCCACAACTTGCCATTTAAGCGTTTCTGCATAACCTAAGGTGTTCTTACCTAATCGAAACCGGCTGTTCGGACTATATTTATATTCTCTTTTTTCATCGGTGTGGTGAATTAAAACACAAAGCGACTGCTTAGTTGTTCTTGCCCAACGTAGCATATCAACATCTCCATAGCTGTTGCCAAATGCGGCAATAGGGCGTTTGGCAATTCGTCTTTCGATGCTTAATACTTTTCTCGCTCGGTTCTCGATAGAAAAAGGAATAGGCTCTAATTTTACGACTAGCGACTCTTTGTTTTTTGATAGCCGTGTTTTTAAACTGCTGCCAATAACACGATTTGCTGTTACTTGAAAAATATCTTCAGACCAAGGGCGAATAAAGTTGGCAGTGCTCCCTGAAACAATATAATTAGTGAAACCGTGTTGTTGAAAATATACCAAGACTTCTTGCATAGGAAGATAGGCAAGTTCGGTATACTTTCTTTTGTACCTTGGATGCTTAGCATGATTTATCCACTGTGATACTGACGCTCGATATTCATCAGTTGTAATCCCTTTACGGATAAAACTAAAGGTTAATTTGAGCAAGCTGCCAAGGTCAAAAATCACCTCTTTAGCCCAGTGCAATATACGATGTAATTTACTAGCATTTTCTAGTACATCGGCACCAAGCAACTTACGTTTAAAATAAGCGACCTGTGCCATTACTGGTTTCTCAACGGTTAGGGTCCCGTCATTATCAAAAGTGGCAATGCGTTCTTCTTCAATGACAAAGTGCTCAGATTCTGGATCCGTTACTTGCTGAACAAAGTCAATAATACGCTGCTTTATCTTACCTTCATGCCATGAAGGTAAGGGATCATATTGATTATTCATTTTTTACTTATCTGTGGCCGTATTGCTTTCGCTATTTGGCACCGCTGCAATTAAAATTTCACTATCAAAGTTAAATAATTTACCGCTCCAAATAAATACTTGCCAAACCAATACACCAAAAGGAATATAGCCAAAATAACCTAACAATGGCATTTCGGAAAACAGGTGAATTACATCAACATAAGGAATGTTATAAACCCAATAATTAGGATTGGTTATTGGCTCCATATTGGGATGACTACTGCCATAGTTCCACATTTCCCAGAACATACCATTAAAGAGTGATGAAACGCCGATTAAAATGCCCGACGTCCAATTACCTTCAGCAATATCGGTGAAAGGATTCCATATATTCAGCTTCATTAAAATTCCTGTCATTACTGCATATGGACCGATCCAAACGGCCCAGAAAAGCATAAATGGCCAATAAGTCATAGCGCCAATAAGTGCAGCACCAATGAAGATCATATGATTGCCATTAAGCTTCATTTTAGGACCGTTTTGGTAACGAGCAACCATTTTAGGGAAAGTATTTAATAGGTTAAACCATTGAAACAATACCGGAGTTACCGTTGAATATGTAATTAAGAATTCAATAGCTAATAGGGACTTTGACCAACCGACATGTTCAGCATTCGGGTAGTACCAGTTGCCTAAGACAAAATAATCGTAATATTCGAAATATGCCCAACCTAGAATGGAGATAAGTCCACTGATAAATAATGTTTTTGGTTTGTTGGAAAATAATGAAGCACCATTATTACGTTTATAAACAATACCGTCTAAGAAGAAAATGAAACCCCACCATAATGGCGTAAACGCCCAAAATACTAGATCTCCAAAAGGGGTGACACGCGTCCACATTAGCCACCAAAAAAAGCCCATACACAAACCACCAGCCCAAAACCACCAAGGTAATGAAACCGTAGATTTAGGTCTAGGCAGAACAGGTGCGCCTTTGAAACCAAAATACTGAGGAACTAAGATCATTCCTCCGATATAAAGTACGCCAGCTAACATGATTAAGAAGTAAGTCAAACTAAAGCCAGGTACATCACCGCCATAGGTTGGGGGGAATTCACCAAATCCCGGAGGTAAATGACTTGGATAAACAAACCAAGCAACGACAAGAGGAACGATTAGGGTTAACAATACCGGCCAAATTAGCTTCCATTTCATAAGACGTATCACTTTTTTATTATTAGTATCTGGTTAACCAGATTAATACAAGGAAGGTATTGTTGTCTATATCTACTTGATAATACTAATTAAAAAAGGGCTAAATTATTTTTATAATTTAGCCCTTAAATACGATTAAACGGAAGAGTAAAATAGTTAGCTTCAAACGTTAAAAACTGTACGTTATCCCCGCACCAATCTGACGGCCTTCAGCTTTTAATTCTGTAACTGCTGCTAGCGCTGCAATAGAGTCAAAACGTAATTCGCTGTGTTCTGTATCGGTTAGATTTTTTCCCCATAATGAGAAAGCTAAATTGTCATTAGCTTGAAAGGTAATGTCGCCATTAAAAAGAATAAAACTTGTTTGTTCTGTGTATGGGTTTTCGTTTTGATCAAAATAATAATCAGATTGATAATCAAAACTTAACTGTGACGTTAACATACCATTCATTAATTCTGCTTCATATAAGAAGTAACCACTTACATTCCATTTAGAACTGAAAGGTAGTCGGTTGTCATTAACAATGATTTCACCATCTTGATATGAACCCATATCCGCTTTTGGTAAATAACCGACATTTAAATTCATTTGGGTATTGTTAGTAGGGGTATAGACAAACTCTGCTTCTAAACCGTAAATAGTAGAATCACCCGCATTTTTTAATACATGGTATGGGGCGATACCCGTGGTCATGTTGACAAATACTTGCTGGCTTTCGTAGTCGTAATAAAATGCCGCCATATGCAAACTTAGCTGTTGTTGCCAGAATTGCAATTTACTGCCAATTTCATAGGCATTTAATTTTTCAGGCTCATATTCAGAATCAAGTGCTTGTTCTGCACTTGTAGTGTAACCCGCGTTATAACCGCCACTTTTATATCCTCGAGAGTAGCTATAATATATCGAGGTGAATTTATCTAACTTTTGCGTAAGTGCTAATTTTCCAGAATATTCGTCATCTTCAACTTTGCCAGTAATATCCCATAAGCTTGGAATATAGGCATCATGAACATCTAAATCAGCAATAGTATGATAATCGGTTGTTTCATCGGTATAACGTAAACCTGCGGTTAGCATTAAGTTGTCAGTTAATGGGTAATCAATCTGTGAATAAAGTGCTAATGAGCTATTTTCTAAAGTATTATCATAAAAAAACTGTGCTGGTCCCGCTGGTAAAATACCTCGGAAATCTCTGAATAAATCAATGTCGTTATTTTGGTCAGTTTCTTCATTTACGTAAAAAACACCAGAAATCCAATATGTATCACCATTTTGTATCGCTAAATTGATTTCTTGGCTAAAAATGGAGTTATCGGTATCCATGGTGCCTTCAATCAAATTCATTGGTCCGTCAGAGTCCCAACCATGGTAACGCTCTAAATCTTTATAACCACTAATAGAGGTTAATGTTATGTCGTTACTTAAACGCCACTCAAGGGTTAAATCAGCACCCCAGCTATCCGTGTTATGGGTTCTATCCTTGTTATCTGCTTTTACATCCCAGTAATCATCTCCGCCATTTTGAGAGCCAAATGCATCAGCACACAGTTTAGATCCTGCTTGAGATGGTGAGCATAGGCCACTGCCATCAGTTTTAATTACCCCTAAACTGCCAATAGGTTTTGATGTACCATCCCAATCTTCATTATGTAATTTTGTTGTTATGGTGAAGTCTTCTAATTCTGTTTTAATAATCACCCGTAAATTTGTTTGTTCTAACCCACCATCAGACTGACCAGCCATTAAATTCTGAGTGGAGAATTGATAGTCTTCATGGTTTAAAGCAAAGCGTATTGCTGTTGAGTCTGATACCGGAACATTTATTGCTCCCGTTATAGATGTAGTGTCGTGCTGTGCAACATTGGCATTAATATAACCACCAAATTCTTGAGTGGGTTGATTTGACATCAGCAATATTGCGCCACCGGTAGTATTTCGACCAAATAATGTGCCTTGAGGACCACGTAAAACTTCGACGTGTTCAACGTCGAAAAGGTTTACCGATAAATTGTTAGCACTACCGCCAACGACACCGTCAGAATACACGGCGATAGGCGATATTGTTGATGTATTGTAATCAATCATGCCAACGCCACGAATATTAAAAGCAGGAGGAGTGCCTTCACCAGCATTATTTGTGATTTTTAAATTAGGCACTAAGGCATCTAATTGAGTGGTATCTTTTAAGTGATATGCATCGACAATAGCGCCATCGATAGAAGTTATAGCTATCGCAACATCATTAATATTTTGAGCACGTTTTTGCGCATAAACTTCAATGACTTCAATGTCTGACTCTACAATTAAGTCGTTATCAGTTCCTGTGACATGAGCTGTGGTTTGAGCGTTTGCAATATGTGAAAATAAAATTGAATAAGAAGATAAACTTAAGCATATTGCATACGCTAATTTATTAGATTTGAACATTAAAAATCCTTCGGAAATTTAAACCTTAGTAAACACTTAACGCGAAAAATATAATAATATCAAAGTATGATTATATTTATGCCTGCATTTTTATCTAAAATCCATTTTTGAAGTGAATCATGTTGCTAAGTCGGCATTATGATTGTTCTTGTCTGCAATATCAACATGCTAATTCATCGCCCAATGGATAATAAATAATTGTAATCTCCTATCAGCATTAATTTTAAACACGATGAGCTAAATTGATTTTAATTTTTTTGCTTAAAAGGCTGATTATTTCATTGCTAAATTAAGTGATCCTCATTATAAGTATGTATAGATTTGATATTTATCTAAAAAGAAGCGCATATGGAGCATTTTCAAGGTTATTCATTAGTCAGGGAGCAAGTTTCTTTATCTCCATCTACCCAATTATTTTTTGCTACGGATAAAGCTGATAATTGTGTTGTGTTGAAACTATTTAAGAAGGAAGGAAATGCGCAAAACCTCGCTAAATTCAAAACTATTATTGATCTTCAAAAACAATTGGAAATTAAAGGGGTAGCTAAACCTATTTCTGTTGATGAAACATCGGATTTTTGCTTTACAACATTTAATATAGAACATGATAGTAAAACTATTTTAGAATTAAGTAGCAATGCTACTATTATGTTGAAAGACAAGTTAAGTATTGCGATTTCGTCTTGTCGTTTAATATCAGCATTACATAGCCAACAATTGATTATCAATAGTATTTCTCCACAAAGCCTTTTTGTCAGTCCTAACAATGAAGTGAGTTTATTTGATCTAAGTCTGGCGAGTAAGGTCAGTGCTATCAGCAAAAGAGTGCATAGTAATCGGTTAAATAAACAAAACCTAATGGTTATGTCACCTGAAGCAACGGGGCGAATGAATCGACCTGTGGAAAAACATTCTGACTTATATTCTTTAGGCGCAACTTTATATAAATTGTTTTGTGGAAAATTTCCTTTTGAATACGATGATGATATGGAAATGGTACATGCGCATATTGCAAAAACAGCAACACCTGCCCATACTCGAGAACCTTCTGTACCAGAACAAATAAGTCTAATTTTAGCTAAGTTATTAAAGAAAAATCCTGAAGATCGTTATAAAACAGCTTTAGGTGTTTTAAACGATTTAGAGCTGTGTTTGCAGATGCTTAACCAAGAACAACTGATTAAGCTTTTTTCTTTGGGTAAAAAGGATTTCAGCGATAAGTTAGTTTTTTCTCAAAAACTCTATGGTCGAGATGATGAAGTTACTGCGTTATTAAACGCTTTTTCTTTGGTTGAAAAGACGAAAAGATCACAGTTATGTGTAGTCAGTGGTTATTCTGGTGTAGGCAAATCAAGATTAGTTAAAGAAATTTATAAACCGGTTACTCAAAAAGACAATTATTTTATTGCTGGAAAATTCGAGCAATATAAAAAAAGTACCGCTTACTTTGCCTTAATTAATGCTTTAACAGAATTTGTAGAACAAATTTTAGGTGAAAGTGAAGAGCAGCTAACGAATTGGTCTAATGCTTTACAGGAAGCTTTAGGGTTAAATTGCCAGATGGTAATAGATTTTATCCCTGAATTTGGCTTAATTATTGGTGAGCGGCACACCATTGTAGAAAGCACTCTACCGAAAGAGCCACTTCGCTTTGATTTGGTGATGATCAAATTATTTCAGGTCATTAGCCAACAACATAAAAACATCACTATTTTTTTAGATGACATGCAATGGGCTGATTTAGCAACAATACAGTTTATTCAAGCCATTATTGAACAACCCAATATTAACAATTTATTCTTTTTAATTTCATATCGTGACAATGAAGTTGAAGAGACTCACCCACTCTCCCACTTAATTGAAACAGCCAGTTCATCACTTAGTGGTTACCATAGTTTGAAATTGTTACCTTTAAATAGTGATGGAATAACGTCATTTGTTGCAGATTCATTAGAAGTATCTGAACATGAAATACAGCCACTGGTTAGTATCATCATAGATAAAACGGCTGGAAATCCCTTTTTTGTTATTGAGTTTATCAAGTCACTCAAAACAAAAAACATTCTCTTTAAAGATAATAATAACCGCTGGCAATGGGATTTAAGTTCACTAAAAGCTTTGACCTCAACGGATAATGTTGCCGAGTTAATGACTCAACGTGTTGAAAGTCTTTCTGAACAATGTAAAGAAGTTTTACATGTAGCATCGTGTATTGGTAATACTGTTGATATTTCATTACTTTCACGGGTTATTTCACTTGATAAAACTTCGCTTGAGCATGATCTTCAACTATTAGTGGATGAAAGTTTTATTGTCGCTTTTTCTAACAGTATAAATATTGACTCAATAAATTATATAAAATTCACTCATGACAGAATTCAACAAGCCGCTTATTTATTAAAAGATTCAACGCCAGTTGAACAGGTACATTATCTAATTGCTTGTGATTATTTATCGCGGAATAGTAATCTAACTAACGAAGATAATATTTTTGATTATGTAGAACATATGAATCTCAGTGCTCAACTTTTCATTGAAGTTAAACAGCAATCATTATTGGCACAATACAATCAAATAGCTGGAAAAAAAGCATTTGAGTCGATAGCTTATGAAAATGCATTGTATTACTTTGATACTGCAGAAGGCTTTTTACTAACCGATAAGTGGCAGAGTCAATATCAATTAACCTATGAAATTAAAATAGCACAAGCTCAGTTGTATTATTTAACATTGTCATATAAGCAAGTGACTGATTTATTTGATTTACTCAGTAATAAAGCGAAGAATATCACTGATAAAGTTAATATCTATAACATTCAAATATTATCTTTAATAGCACAAAATAAAATGCAAGAAGCGCTATCACTCGGTATTGAAATTCTCAATGAACTGGAAATTTCCCTCCCTCAGAACAAAAATATTGCTAGCTATTATCTTGATGTTGAAAAATATTATGATAAATCAAAAGTTAATGAACTAATTAATTTACCAAGAATGTCTAATAATAAACATATTCTGGCACTAGATATTTTAAATGCTATTCAAACACCTGCTTATTTAGTTAACCCAGAAGTGTTTATGAAAGTCATTTATTCGTCGATAGAACTGTGTTTTAAATCTGGTATATGTGCATTAAGTGGGAAAATTTTTATATCTCATGCATTACTTTTATGTGGTGCATTTAACCAATTTAAAGAAGGACTGGAATTTACAGAGCTTGCGAAAAAAGTAAATGAAAGATATCCGTCTTCTTTATCTAAAATTGAGATCGATTTCACCACAAATGCTTCTGTTGTGCATTGGAATAAACATATTTGTGATACGTTAAAACCATTAGAGCAAAACTTTTATCAAGGAATTGAGTGTGGCAATGTTGAATATGCTTTCCATTCAGCCTTATTTTATTGTTTTTATAATTTGTTTAGTGGCAAACAATTAACCAATGTAAATGCGAAATTTTTAAAATATACCCATTTAATGGCAGATAAAAAGCAAAACTATCATTTAACATTAGCGCAAGTATTACATCAATATTCTTTGAATTTAACGCAAGTTACAACGTCGCCAATGCTTTTACAGGGCGATATGTTTAATGAAGAAAAAACATTGCCGATGTTAAATGAGACAAATAATATTACTACATTATTCGTCTATCATTTGGCCAAAATGTCTTTGGCATATAAATTTGATGACTTTACCTCAGCAAGAAAACATTTAGATGATGCAGAACATCACAGTTCAGCAGTTGTTTCTTTATATCAATTTGGTGAATTCTTTTTTGAAGCGGCACTGGTACTATCTGCAATATGTCGGATAAATAGCACAGATAAATCCGTGGCTGCCTACCAAGAAAACATGTCTAAGCTAATAGAATATCAAAAACTATTACAGTTCTGGTCTTTAAGTGCACCTGAAAATTATCAGCATAAAGCTTTATTAGTTAATGCTGAAATACAAGCGTTGAATAATGATGCAAGTGCCTGGAAAACATATGATCAAGCAATTACGTTGGCTGAAAAAAATGGCTTTATTCAGCATAAAGCTGTAGCTAATGAGTTAGCTGGAAAGTATTGGTTAGGTGAAAACAAGCAGTTAAATGGCGCGCAATATTTATATCACTCTTATCAAGACTATATTGAATGGGGAGCGAATGGTAAGGCCGAGTTTTTAATGTCAACACATCATAAATTGTTATCAAACATCCAAAATACCAATAGTTTAATTCCGAATAAAACAAGCAACAACATGACGCAAGTGCTTGATTTAGCATCTGTATTGAAAGCATCAGAGACATTAAGTGGTGAAGTCGATTTACAAGCATTTTTACATCGTATGATGGTAATCATCATGGAAAATGCGGGCGCTCAAAGAGGAATTTTATTATTTCAAAAAGAAGGGCAGTTACAACCTGAAATTACCATAAGAAATACGGAGTTAGAAGATGGTATAACTGAGTTTCCTCATACGATTATTAATTATGTATCCCGAACGTTAAAAGCTCAAATACTTAATCGCTTGAACCATGATGACCATCAATTTTCTGCTGATCCTTATTTTAACCTTTATCAACCTAAATCTATTTTATGTTTGCCTAGTATTGTTAAAGGAGATTTACAAGGCATTGTTTATCTTGAACATAATGATGTTTCCGATGCTTTTTCAACTGAGCGAGTTAATGTTTTACAATTACTGGCGGATCAAACAGCAATATCATTTGAAAATGCGACATTATATAAACAAGTGGTGAAATATAGTAGAAACCTAGAACATCAAATTCATGAACGGACCAAAGAACTTGCCTCTGAAAAAATAAAAGCGGAACAAGCAAACCAAGCTAAGTCGAGTTTTTTAGCAAATATGAGTCATGAAATTAGAACACCGATGAATGCTGTTATTGGTCTGAGTCAATTAGCTTTGAGGACTGATCTCAACCCGACCCAACATGATTATTTATCAAAAATACAAGATTCCTCAAAATCTCTCTTGAGTCTTATTAACGATATTTTAGATTTTTCTAAAATTGAAGCACAAAAAATGACATTAGAAAAAATCAACTTTTCTTTAACAGAAATACTAAGACGTGTCGTCAATGTGTGTACTTTTAAAGTTCATGAAAAAGATTTGGAGTTTGTAATTGATATTAGTGCAGATGTCCCAAAAAAACTGGTTGGAGATCCCTTAAGGCTACAACAAGTTATTATTAACTTGGCTAACAATGCCGTTAAATTTACAGATAAAGGTGCAATTCATATCTGTATCAATAAAAAATCGATTAATGAGCGTAACATCGAACTTCAATTCGATGTTAATGATACGGGTATAGGAATGAATAAAGAGCAACAAATGTTGCTTTTTAAATCATTCTCTCAGGCAGATGACTCTGTTACACGTAAGTACGGAGGTACTGGACTTGGTCTTGCTATAAGCAAACAGTTGACGGAACTGATGGGTGGAAAAATATGGGTAGAAAGTGAAGATGGCAAAGGTTCAACCTTTAGTTTCACCGCACAGTTTGAGATTGCTGACAATGAAAATGAAAAAATGACGATCGTAAATAAAAAAATGTTAGAAAACCTTAAAGTATTAGTCGCTGACGATATTGATATTGCGAGAAAAGTATTATTAGAAACTTTATTCCATATTAATATCACGGCAGATGGCGTGGAAGGTGGGCAGCAAGCTGTTGAAAAAGTGCTAGCTGCGGAACAACAAGGCATGCCTTATGATCTTGTTTTGATGGACTGGAAGATGCCAAAGATGGACGGTATTGAAGCGGCTAAACAAATTCAACAACAAGCAAAAGGCAAGCTACCTCACATTCTTATGGTTTCGGCATATGATAAAGATGAAGCAAGATCGCTAGCAGTAAACTCTGGTATAGAGGAATTTCTTGAAAAACCGATTAATCAATCTGTATTAGTAGACTCAATTGTTGGTTTGTTAAATAAAACAACTAATCGACTTGTTGTTGATGATTCGCATTACGATATTGTTATCCCAGATTTAAGTGAATTCAATGTTTTATTAGCAGAAGATAACCCTATTAATCAATTAGTTGCTAGAGAATTTTTGGCGGATACCCATATCAATGTAACCTGTGTTGAGAACGGAGTATTAGCATTAGAGCAATTAGCCACCAAACCTTTTGATTTAGTTTTGATGGATATTCAAATGCCAGAAATGGATGGTTTAACTGCGGCTTATGAAATCAGAAATACGTTAAAACTTAGGGAAGTGCCCATTCTTGCAATGACTGCCCATGCCATGGAAGGAGATATAGAGAAAAGTGTTGAGGCTGGAATGAATCAACATCTTACCAAGCCAATTGACCCTGAATTACTTTATAGTACGTTAGCTAAGTATTTATTACATGCTAAGCCAACTTCTACGAATTCAGAAAGAGATGATTACATTGATCACGAAACTAATATTCAAATACAGCAGCTTAAGAATAATACCTCGCTCAGTGTTGATGAGGCGGTTCATAAATTACAAGGAAAACATGCACTGTATTTGGAGCTGATTTATGATTTTTGGAATAAATATCAATCTTTAGCAAGTGATTTAAATCATCTATTTCAAAATAATGAAACAGAGACACTTTATAGAACTGCTCATTCGCTCAAGTCTACAGCACAGTACATTGGCGCTTATGATTTGTCATATTCTGCGAATTTGCTTGAAAATGAAATGAATCAAAATGGTATTCACATTGAACTGAGATTAAGTGAAGTAACCACCCACCTTGAATTTTTGTTCGCACAACTTGCACGTATTTATCAGGATAAAGAAAAATTATTGATTGATAAACAGTTGGATATCAAAAAAGCACAAGAGTTAATTTCATTATTAAAACCGTTATTAGAATCTGCAGATATTCAAGCTGACGATGTTTCGAAGGAGTTGTTTGAATTAGCTTCAAATACTCAATATCACCAACAGATAAATGATATACATCTACTCGCAAGTGATTTTGAATTTGATGATGCGTTAGCTGAAATTGCGATGCTAGAAAAAACGATGGAGGTTGAACACTAATGTCCCAAAATGGTAAATTAAATATGCTGATTAATGCCCATAGACGGGGAAGTGATAATGTTTTCACCTTGCTATGTATAGATGATGAAACTGTTAATTTAAAGGTTTTAGCGTCAATATTTAAAGAAAGCTACAAAGTTGTTGTCAGTAAAAGCGCTAAGCAAGGTCTGGCTAAAGCGTTAGAAATTATTCCTGATTTAATTTTACTTGATGTACTTATGCCAGAAAAAAGTGGCTTTGAATTCATTGTTGAATTGAAAAAAAAATCTGAGTTGGCACATATTCCCGTTATTTTTATTACGGGTTTGCAAAGTGTAGAAGATGAAGAGAAAGGATTAACTTTAGGTGCCTGTGACTATATTCAAAAGCCATTTAACTACGGTATTGTACGGGCGCGCGTTCATACACATTTGGAAATTATTCGTCAACGAAATTTACTTGAAAAATTTGCTAATTTTGACAGTTTAACGGAGTTACCCAATCGTCGAAAGTGGCAACATGACAGTGCTGAATTATGGAACATGTCGCTAATTAATCCACTATCTCTGACCTATGGCATTATCGATATTGATTATTTTAAAAAATACAACGATTTATATGGACACCAACAAGGTGATATTGCTTTAAGAAAAGTTTCACAAGCCATTCAGCGAGTCTTATTTATATACGGCGGTGCCGTTTATCGATGTGGCGGTGAAGAGTTTTATTTTTATATTCCAAATCATATTTCGGTGAACTCTCAAGCAATAACAGATGAATGTGTTAGTAGTATTAGTAATTTAAATATTCTGCATGAAGATTCAACTATAGAATGTCATATCACTATTAGTCTTGGCGCGGTACAAGTGCTGCCAAATAGAAAGTTTCAGTTAGAAGATGTAATGAAGCTTGCTGATGAAAAGCTTTATCAAGTAAAGAATTCTACAAGAAATGCCGTAAGGTTTATCAAGTATTCTGATTATATTGAAACCCCTTTTAATCATGATATTGTTTAACTGTTGCTTAATTTTGTACAAATCTTTTTCATTGGAAAGCAGTAATTATTTGGGTATAGTGCGCCTCAATATTTTAATACCAATAGCCAGCTATTACTCAATCAAGCGCCTTGTTCTTGAAAATTTATCCTCATTGATATTTGATCACTAACTTACTAGCATTGGTATATGCCATTTTAGATGAAATAGGAGAGAGTGCGGTGATCACTCCAGGAAATTTATTTATTTTATCTGCCCCAAGTGGAGCAGGAAAGTCGAGCTTAATCAGTGCTTTATTAAAACAAGGAAAAAATGATTCTCGTAGAACAATGCAGGTCTCAGTATCTCACACCACACGCGATCCTCGTCCTGGCGAAAATAATGGTGAACATTATCATTTTGTTTCGGTTGGAAACTTTAAGAAGCAAATCAAGAAAAATGCCTTTTACGAATATGCCGAAGTATTTGGTAACTATTACGGTACTTCAGAAGCCGCAATTGATGCTCAACTTGCCCAAGGCATTGATGTATTTCTTGATATTGACTGGCAGGGAGCACAACAAGTACGTATGAAAAATCCATCAGTCACCACAATATTTATTAGTCCACCATCACGACAAGAGTTAGAAAATCGTTTACGTGGCCGTGGTCAAGATAATGAAGAAGTTATTGCTAGTCGTATGGCACAAGCACAAAGAGAGTGCTCTCACTTTCAAGAGTTTGATTACATTGTTATTAATGATGATTTTGAACAAGCATTAGCTGATCTCACGACTATAGTGAATAATCAACGCTTAAAACGTAGCCAGCAAATTGCGCAGCATAAGGTGCTGCTTGATGAGTTAATTTGTTAATTATTTCCCTATATAGACAAAATAACTAATTATTTACTATACTTTATTGAAATCATAAATCTGCATAAATAAAGGTAATAAATTGAAGCTCTCAGCAATATCATTGTTTTTTATAAATTTATTATGCAGTGTAAGCTTCTCAACCATTGCTGAAATAGTTGATGACACTATATTTCCACTGCGAGATATCTACAAAAGTGTTGAAACCATATCGCATCAAAAACTCGTTATAAAAATTAATGAGTCAATAATCATAGATGTTCGCTCGGAATATGAATTTGATGTATTGCATATAAGCAATGCTATCAACGTACCTATTACTAATTTAGGTTTTATTCCTACACTTAATGAAATACGGGCTGACGACGAACGTGATATTATTTTTTATTGTAATGGCATCACCTGTAAAAAATCTTACCTCGCATCTGTAGAAGCAAAAGAATATGGCATAAATAATATCTATACTTTTGATTTAGGGGTATTAAATTGGGCAAAACTTCATCCTGAAAAATCAGTTTTTTTTAACCGCTCACCTCTAGATGTTAACTTATTGATCAAACCAGAAAAATTCCGTCAACACCTACTTCTACCAAAAGATTTTATTAAAAAAATAAAACCGGATAGCTTGCTAATAGATATCAGAGAGCCTTTTCAACAAGAGCAATTTATTTTTGAAGAAATATCCATTTCTGCACCGCTTAATAAATTTCATAATGCCTTAATTTTAATCAAAAATAACAAGTCAACACTACTTATTTATGATGCTGTGGGAAAACAAATACGATGGCTACAGTATTTACTAGAAAAACATAACATAGAAAACTACTACTTTATGCAAGGCGGTGTGAAGGCATATTTAGCTGCAGGCTTAGGTAATTCTGAGCAAGAATAATTTAATAATAGAAGATTTTTCATTCGAATAAGGCTTTTACTTGCTAAATGACTAAGCACTGCGTAAAATGCAGCGCTATTTTATGAATTTAAGTTGGAGTGACCAAATGGCTCGCGTAACTGTTGAAGATGCCGTAGAGAAAGTCGGTAATCGTTTTGATTTGGTGTTAGTAGCATCACGTCGTGCTCGTCAAATTGCAACGGGCGGTAAAGAACCTTTGGTTGATGTCGAAAATGACAAACCAACTGTATTAGCTTTGCGAGAAATCGAAGCAGGTTTAATCACCACAGATGTAATGGATGTTTCAGATCGTCATGAACAAATTCAGCAAGATACTGCTGAGTTAGATGCTGTTGCTGCAATTGTAGGCAGTCAAACACCAGAATTAGGTTGATTTTCGTTCAAATAAACTAACCTCAAAGCGCGTTATTTTTTCTGTTTAAAGACACGAAAGAGTTACGCGTTTTTTATTGCTTCTTGTACCACTTACACAAGTACGACAATTTTCTTTGCATTTAGTGCAAAGCCACGTATTCTATACCTGTAACCTTTTTTCTGCCTTGTTTATCATCTGTATGGAGTGATGGGTGTATCTATTTGAACCATTAAAAGAATTAAGCTCAACCTATCTATCAAAAGTACAAGTTGATTTACTTAAGCATGCCTATGTAGTCGCAAGAGAAGCACATGATGGCCAAATGCGCTCTAGTGGTGATCCCTATATCACTCACCCTGTTGCTGTCGCTATTAACTTAGCCCAAATGCATTTAGATCATGAAACCTTAATGGCAGCACTACTTCATGATGTCATTGAAGACACGACAGTCACTAAAGATGAGTTAGCTGAGTTATTTGGTCATACCGTGGCAGAGTTAGTTGAAGGCGTTAGCAAGCTCGACAAACTTAAATTTGATAATAAAGAAGAAATGCAAGCGGAAAACTTCCGTAAAATGGTTTTAGCCATGGTGCAAGATATTCGTGTTATCTTAATAAAACTTGCTGATAGAACGCATAATATGCGCACCCTTGGTTCGTTAAGGCCAGATAAACGTCGTCGCATTGCACGTGAGACGCTTGAAATATATGCCCCTATTGCCAACCGTCTCGGTATTCACGATGTTAAAAATGAATTAGAGCTACTAGGTTTCGAAGCGCTTTACCCTATGCGCTCAAGAGCGCTTAAATCAGCCGTAAAAAGTGCCCGTGGTAATAGAAAGGCTATTATTGATAATATCCAAGAAGAAGTAGCCACCCGCTTAAAAGAAAGCAATATTTCAGCACAAATAGTAGGACGTGAAAAGCACCTCTACTCTATTTATCGTAAAATGCTTAATAAAGAATTAATGTTTAACGAAGTGATGGATATTTATGCTTTTCGCGTCATTGTTGAAGACAAAATTGACGATTGTTATCGCGCTTTAGGGGCCATGCATAATTTATTTAAGCCTATAGAAGGACGCTTTAAAGACTATATAGCCATTCCTAAAACTAACGGCTATCGCTCTTTGCACACCTCGCTAATTGGCCCTCATGGTATTCCAGTCGAAGTTCAAATTCGCACCAAAGATATGGAGCAAATGGCTGACAAAGGTGTGGCTGCTCATTGGCTTTACAAAGAAGGCGGGGGTAATGCTGATACTACCGCACAAATGAAAGCTCGTCGTTGGATGCAAAGTTTATTAGAGTTGCAACAAAGTGCCGGTAGCTCGTTTGAATTTATTGAAAATGTTAAATCAGATCTTTTTCCAGAAGAGATTTATGTTTTCACCCCTGAAGGTCGCATTATCGAGTTACCTATGGGAGCAACAGCTGTTGATTTTGCCTACGCTGTTCATACCGACGTAGGTAACTCTTGTGTCGGTGTTAAAGTTGATCGCAAACCTTACCCAATGAGTCAACCGCTTGATTCAGGCCAAACGCTTGAAGTCGTCACTTCAGCGGCAGCAAGACCAAACGCTACTTGGCTCAATTTTGTAGTAACAGCTAAAGCAAGACTACAAATAAGAACCTACTTACGTAGCCGTGAGCAAACCGAGTCAAAAGCACTTGGAAATCGCTTATTAAGCCATGCTTTGGGTAAAGTAAAACTTGAAGATATTAGTGAAGAAAAAATAGCTGAAGTGGTTAAACAAAGCGGTAATAAATCATTCGATGAATTACTAACTAATATAGGATTGGGAAACGCGCTAAGCATAGGTATTGCCAGGCGTTTAACCGATGAGTTTACTGAAGACAATGAGCTCTCCCCGGTAAATAATAAAGCCAAAATGCCGATAAAAGGCACAGAAGGCATGTTAGTAAGTTATGGTAAATGTTGTCGCCCAATTCCTGGAGATACTATTCTCGCCTACCTTAGCCCAGGTAAAGGTTTGATGGTACATCAACAAGGTTGCCGAAATATTAAAGGGCACGAACAAGGGGCGTTATTTCCAGTAAAATGGGATACCGATATAGACAAAGAATTTATCGCTAAGCTGCGTGTAGAAATTATTAATCACCAAGGTGCCCTAGCACAACTCACCAATGTTGTTGCTAAATGTGGCTCGAATGTTCACACCTTAAATTCAGGTGAAAAAGAAGCAGGGCTTTATATCATCGACATGGAAATTACCTGTCGCGATAGAATCCATTTGGCTGATATTATCCGTAAAATTAAAGTTATGGTTGATGTTCAGCGCGTCATCCGAAATAAATAGAAATGATACGCTATAATTAGCGAGTTTCAAAAACACAAAAATTAAATTGTAGGAAGTAAAATGAAAAGCATTATCTCAACTGATCAAGCACCAAGTGCTATTGGCACTTATAGTCAAGCTGTTAAAGTAAATAATACCGTTTACTTGTCAGGACAAATCCCTCTTATTCCTGAAACGATGGAAATCGTTGAAGGTGCTTTTGCCGAGCAAACAGAACAGGTATTTAGAAATCTATCTGCGGTATGTGAAGCAGCCGGTGGCTCTATCAACGACATGGTAAAAGTAAATATTTTCATGACAGATTTAAGTAACTTTGCAGAAGTTAACGAAATTATGGCAAAATACTTTAAAGAACCTTACCCTGCCCGTGCTGCTATTCAAATTTCAAAATTGCCTAAAGATGTAGATATTGAAATTGATGGTGTGATGGAATTACCTAACTTAAGTTAGCACTCCAAGTAAAAAGTTAATTATTCCAAAAAAGATAGATTAAGATGACTCCAGAAAGACTTCAACGCATTAATGCAATGTTAGATAAACGCCAACCCGACCTTACCGTTTGTATGGAAGGTCTGCATAAATCGCATAACTTAGCTGCCGTGGTACGTACTTGTGACGCCATCGGCATTAGTGATGTACACGCAGTATGGAAAAGCGAAGAAGCAGAGGTACGTGGCGGCAGTGCTGCGGGTAGTCAAAATTGGATTGATGTTCATAATTATCACAAAACCACAGATGCTATTGCAACATTAAAAGCACAAGGTATGCAGGTGCTAGTCACAAACCTGTCTGACACTGCTGTTGATTTTCGTGAAATTGATTACACCAAACCTACGGCTATCATTTTAGGACAAGAGAAGTTTGGCGCATCTAAGGCTGCACTAGAATTGGCAGATCAAGATATCATTATTCCTATGGTTGGCATGGTGCAATCGCTCAACGTTTCAGTCGCTTGTTCTGTGGTGTTATATGAAGCACAGCGCCAACGTCAATTAGCCGGTATGTATGACCTGCCTCGCTTAAGCGCAGAGCGTCGTCAAAGAACATTATTTGAAGGTGGTCATCCCATCTTTGCTGAAGCTTGTCAGCGCAAAGGTTTACCTTATCCTGTAATTGATGATGAAGGCCAAATAGTTGCTGACGACGAGTGGTGGCAAAAAATGCAAATGAATAAAAGTGCTTGGCAGCATATTGATGATTAAAGCTAATACATTGAAATTAGAGCAATATTTTTTGATACTGCCTTCCTAAATAAGAATAAATGCATATGGAAGCACTGACCAAGTTATCACAAGTTGCGCTATCCACCCTAAAAGGTGTCGGCCCGAGTATGGCGGCAAAACTTGAAAAAATTGGCTTATTGTCAGTGCAAGATTTGTTATTTCATCTACCGCTTCGCTACGAAGACCGAACTCGAGTAACCACTATTCGAGATTGCTTGCCTGGTACTCATACTAATATCATCGGTGAAATAACTAACAGCCAAATCACTCACGGTAAACGCCGTATGTTGGTTATTGATTTAAACGATGGTACTGGCAATGTGCAGCTATGTTTTTTCAGTTTTTCTGCTAGCCAAAAAAGCAACCTCAGTGTCGGCCGCAGTATTCGTTGTTATGGTGAAATAAAGCGCGGGCCACGCGGCTTTCAAATTGTTCACCCAGAATATAAATCACTCGATGATGATAGAGTACTCACCCCGGTTGAAGAAACCTTAACGCCTGTTTACCCAACGACTGATGGTCTAAAACAAATTTCATTACGTAATTTAACCGATCAAGCCCTGCTTCGCTTACAACGAGGCCAAGTTGAAGAGCTTTTACCAACAAGCCTATTTGATGAGCAATATTCACTGGCGCAAGCTTTAGCTATTATCCATCGACCACCGCCCGAAGCCTCTACTAGTCAACTTGAAAATGGTAAACATCCAGCGCAAATCCGATTGATCAAAGAAGAGTTACTCGCCCATAATTTGAGTATGTTAAAACTCAGGCAAAATAGTGATGTTCACCAAGCAGTTTCTTTGAGTACTAATCAAGTTATTGAAAATGATTTTTTAAATACACTACCTTTTTCGCCCACCAACGCACAAGCCCTTGTGGTATCGGAAATTAAAAAAGACTTAACAAAAGATCAACCCATGATGCGCCTTGTACAAGGTGATGTTGGCTCAGGTAAAACCTTAGTCGCAGCTCTAGCGGCCTTAGGTGCGATTAGCCAAGGTTATCAAGTCGCATTAATGGCACCAACAGAAATTTTAGCTGAGCAACACGCTATCAACTTTTCACATTGGTTTAACCCGCTAGAAATCACTGTGGGTTGGCTAGCAGGAAAAACGAAAGCAAAAGCAAGAAGATTAGCGTTAGAGCAGATAGCTAGTGGTGAAATGCAGATGGTTATTGGCACCCATGCATTATTTCAAGCCGATGTTGTTTTCGATAAATTAGTGTTAATTATTATTGATGAACAACACAAATTTGGCGTTCATCAACGGCTGTCATTGCGTGAAAAGGGCGTGTTTGATAACAACTTCCCCCACCAACTGATCATGACGGCAACGCCTATTCCGCGAACTTTAGCCATGACTGCTTATGCTGATTTAGATACCTCGGTCATTGATGAATTACCGCCCGGACGCACACCAATCAATACGGTTGCCCTACCCGATGCTCGTCGCGATAATGTTATTGAGCGTATCCGGGAAGGGTGTGTTAACGATAATCGCCAAGCTTATTGGGTATGTACACTCATTGAAGAATCTGAAGTATTACAGTGCCAAGCTGCAGAAGACACCGCACTACACTTACAAGAACAATTGCCAGAATTAAAAATAGGCTTAGTGCATGGGCGAATGAAATCAATAGAAAAACAAGAAGTTATGGATGATTTTAAAGCAGGCAACACCCATTTACTTATTGCCACAACGGTAATTGAAGTCGGCGTAGATGTCCCTAATGCGAGCTTAATGGTAATTGAAAACCCTGAACGTTTAGGGCTGGCACAATTGCATCAGCTTCGAGGTCGTGTTGGACGTGGCTCGGTCGCTTCTCATTGCGTGCTTCTTTACAAAGCCCCCTTATCAAAAACTGCCACCAAACGTTTAGCTGTGCTTCGACAAAGTAATGATGGTTTTGTTATTGCTGAAAAAGATCTCGAAATTCGCGGCCCTGGTGAGCTACTCGGTACCCGACAAACAGGCTTGGCGATGCTTAAAATTGCGGATCTAATTCGTGATGGCTATCTTATTAGTGATATTAAGCAAAAAGCTTATTTACTCTCTCGCCAAAACCCTGAATGTGCCCAAGCACTTATTCAACGTTGGCTTGGTAATAAAGAGCGTTATTCTAATGCATAACATTTTTAAACATACACGCTCTTTGCCATCAGGACGATTGCTCCTGCATTGCCTAATAAGTTACGTCCATGTAACGACATGGCACCGCGACATACAACCGCCAAGGATGGTGGAAGTGAAGTTTTTCCAGGAGTAAAAAACTGCCCGTTCATCCTGAACATAAAAAAACTCCCAAACTGGCGACAGGTTGGGAGTTAAAACATGAAACACACGGCACAATAGGGATAGTTATTGAGTATTTAATAAGAACTGACTAAAGCAAAAATAATTTCAACACTAGTACAAATAAATCCATCCATACGCTAATGCGCTTCATCCCAGTTATCACCCATACCGGCCTCAGCAATAAGCGGTACGCTAAGTTCAACGGCATTGTTCATCAACTCAACGAGCTTTTCAGTCGTTTCTTCGACAATATCTTGATGTATTTCAAATATTAATTCATCGTGTACTTGCATCGTCATTTTGATGCGCTCATCATTTTGTTCTGCTAGCCATGCTGCCACTGCAAGCATAGCTTTTTTAATGATATCTGCCGCCGTTCCTTGCATTGGCGCATTAATAGCTGCACGTTCAGCAGCCTTTCTACGCATGCCATTTTTTGACTTAATTTCAGGTAAATATAAACGACGACCATATAAAGTTTCAACATAACCCTGCTCGCTCGCTTGTTCGCGTGTTTCTTCCATATAAGTTAAAACACCCGGATAACGTTGGAAGTATTTATCTTGATATTCTTGCGCTTGATGACGGCCGATATTTAATTGTTTAGCTAAACCAAATGCCGACATACCATAAATCAAGCCAAAATTAATGGCTTTAGCGCTACGGCGCTGATCACTAGTAACCTCATCTAACTCTACAGCAAAAATCTCTGCGGCTGTCGCTCGGTGAATATCTTTGCCTTCACCAAAAGCCGTGACTAAACCTTTGTCGTTAGATAAATGCGCCATGATACGCAACTCAATTTGCGAGTAATCAAGGGCAACAATTTTATAGTCTTTAGGAGCAATAAAAGCTTGGCGTATTTTACGGCCTTGCTCACTTCGAATTGGAATATTTTGTAAATTTGGATCAGTTGAAGATAAACGTCCAGTTGCCGTAACCGCTTGATGATACGAAGTATGTACTCGACCTGTTTTATTACTTACCATTAAAGGTAACTTATCTGTATATGTTGATTTTAATTTACTTAAACCACGGTTTTCTAAAATAACTTTCGGTAAAGGATAATCAAGCGCTAACTCTTGTAATACCTCTTCAGCGGTAGAAGGTGCACCTTTGGGCGTTTTTTTAATAACGGGAATATTTAGTTCTTCAAACAGAATTTGTTGCAATTGCTTAGGTGAGGCTAAATTAAAGCTTTTTCCTGCTAAATTATGGGCTTCAATTTCTAATTCATCTAAACGCTGTCCAATACTTTGGCTTTGTTGATCAAGCAAATCACAATCAATCAAGACCCCTGTTTGCTCCATTTGTGCCAACACAGGCATTAATGGCATTTCAATATCGTTATAAACCTTAAGTTGCTGAGGTAATTGCTCAAGCGCAGGGAAAATAGCTTGATGTAAACGCAAAGTAATATCTGCATCTTCAGCAGCGTACTGGCCTGCTTTTTCAATATCTATTTGGTTGAAGGTTAATTGCTTAGCGCCCTTGCCAGCAATATCTTCAAAGTGCACCGTTTTATAATCTAGGTATTTAAGCGCTAGAGCATCCATATTATGGCGCGTGGCAACACTGTTATAACAGTAAGACTCGATCATGGTATCAAAAGCGACACCCTGTAGTTTAATATCATAATGACTTAAAACGTTGCTATCATATTTTAAATTTTGACCAATTTTTTTAATATCGGTACTTTCTAGTAATGGCTTTAATTGTGCTAATACCGAATTTCTATCTAACTGCTCAGGGGCACCAATATAATCATGTGTTAATGGCACATAAGCGGCTTTGCCAACTTCCACAGCAAAAGATAAACCAACCAAGTCAGCTTTCATGTAATCAACACTGGTGGTTTCAGTATCAAAAGCAAAAGCATCACTATTTTTTAATTTTTCCAACCAGGCATCAAAGCTGGCTTGCTCAAGAATAATATCATATTCGATATCAGTCACTTCCACTATAGCAACATCTACACTGTCTGTTTCAGTCGCATTAGGAGCTTTTGATGGCTTGCTCGTTGTAGTTTGCTCACTATTACTGTTGTTACCACTATCTTTACTTAAATCGGCTAACAAGCGTTTTAGTTCAAACTCTTGGTAGAAAGCTGTTAATACCTCAATTTCAGGTTCTGTTGGCTTTAATTGTTCTGCGCTTTGCGCTAACTCTACGTCACACTTTATTGTTGCTAAAAGGTATGAAAGTGGTAACTGCTCAAGCGCATCACGCAAGTTTTCACCTATTTTTCCTTTTACTTTATCAGCATTAGCAATTACTTCATCTAATGTGCCATGTTCGGCTAACCATTTTACCGCCGTTTTAGGGCCACATTTTACTACTCCAGGAATGTTGTCAACTTTGTCACCCATTAAAGCAAGATAATCAATAATTTGATCAGGACGGACACCAAATTTTTCACTAACCCCTGCTTCATCTAATTCAACATCAGTCATGGTATTGATCAAACGTACATGCGGCGTGACTAACTGCGCCATATCTTTATCGCCAGTAGAAATCACTGTTTCTATGCCTTGTTCATGGGCTTGTTTTGCTAAGGTACCAATAACATCATCAGCTTCAACGCCAGGAATAACTAAAAGTGGCAAGCCCATTGCGCTAATAATATTATGTAAAGGTGCTATTTGAGTACGTAAATCATCGGGCATCGGCGGACGATTAGCTTTATATTCAGGATATAAATCGTTACGAAAAGTTTTGCCTTTAGCATCAAAAATTACGACAACGTTGCCGTTCGGATAGTCTTTTTTCAAACTACGAATCATGTTCAAAACACCTGTGATCGCCCCAGTAGGTTGACCGTCAGCTGTAGATAAAGCTTGTAGATAAGGAACATGATATGCGCGAAACAAATACGAAGAACCATCCACTAGGATAAGAGGAGATAATGGTGAATTTTCTGCCAAAGTTGTCATAAGAGGTTTGTCTAAACAATAAGTTGAGGTAAGCATGCCACAAAGAAAGCTATAGCTCTACTGCACTGTGAAAATTGTCATCAAGCGAATGTGGATAACTTTGTTAATAAGCACAAAAAAACGCCAGAACAGGATATCCCCTAATTCTGGTACTTTTATTCATACATTTGATTTTATTGAAAAAAGATAAGAATAAAATCCCTTTAGCACACATTATTTTTTATTTTTGTTTTTGTGGATAAATAAATTTATCTTCGTTACTTTTTAGTTGTACAAATGACAACCAAGTAAATAACGTGCAAAGAGATTATCAGAATTTCACATCATTACCAGTACATTATTAAACTTTTTTTACATGTTTTTTACAGCTTAAAATAACAAAAAAACATAAGCCTTTACTAACGTGACCTTCGAACTGTTCAACCAGTTTAGCAAGTGAAAATTTATTTTTTTAAAATATAATAATCGACAATCTGATAATAAATTTTCTATTCAATTAGAAATAATAGCTATAAACTAATTAAGCTTGATTAAGTACTAAAAATCTAATTTACGGAGTGTTAGGTGCCAATAATAAAAATGTATAAAAAGTTGAGTCCTTTTCAGCGAGTTATCAGTGCTCTGTTATTAGGCATAACCACAGGGATTTTTGTTGGTGAACCCGCAGGCGATTTAGAGATTCTAGGTAATGTCTATATCCACTTGTTACAAATGACAGTATTACCTTATGTGCTGGTTTCTATTATTGGTGGCTTAGGGCGCCTAAATCAAAGTATGGCAAGCCGTATTGGTTTGCGAGCTGTAAAGGTTACGCTGATTCTCTGGTTAGCCGTAATGCTAACACTGCTATTTTTACCACTAGCTTATCCCAATTGGCAAACAGGCGGTTTTTTCAGTACGGATATGACTGCAGCGCCTGCTGACTTTAATTTTGTAAAACTATATATTCCAAGCAATATTTTCGCTTCTTTATCAGGAACCGTTGTGCCGGCGGTTGTTCTATTTTCCTTATTGATGGGAGTAGCCTTAATACAAGTAAAAAACAAAGAAACCTTATTAAACTTAACAGCAAATATTGGTGATAGTTTGATGAAGGTGGCCTCTTATGTTGCCAAATTAGCACCCTTAGGTATTTTTGCTATTTCAGCCTCTGCCGCAGGTACTATGGAGGTTGAAGAATTAGGTCGATTACAGGTGTTTTTGTGGGTATATATTACTGCTGCAATATTATTAGCATTTGTATTGCTTCCTTTAATTATTCATATGGCCACTCCTTTTACTTATCGTGAAGTCTTATCAACGGCAGGCGAAGCGGCTATTACCGCGATGGCAACAGGCACGGTGCTGGTTGTGCTGCCTATGATAATTGAACGATGCAAAGCTTTGTTAGCAAAACATGATATGGAGTGTGAAGAAACCGACTCAACCGTGGATATTATGGTACCTACCGCCTATAGTTTTCCGAGTGCGGGGGCTTTGCTTGGTCTTGGTTTTATCTTATTTTCAGCTTGGTATGTTGGCTCACCTTTAGGGTTAGATCAATATGCCTCATTTGTTATTATGGGCGCACTCACCGCCTTTGGGAAAATGGCAGTCGCCATTCCTTTTTTACTCAACTACTTTGAGCTGCCTGCCGATCAATTTCAATTGTACTTATTAGGTAGCATTGTTACTGCAAGATTTGCTACCGCATTAGCAGCACTTCATGGCTTTGTTGTTACTTTATTAGTCGCCTCTGCTGTTTTGAAAAAGCTAAAATGGCATTACCTAATGCAAGCTATCGGCATTCATTTAGCTATCACTTTTGCGGTCATGTTAGCAGCAGGTTTTACTTTAAAAGCCTTAATACCCTATCAATATGAGGGTGTACAAACTTTTGAGTCGATGACGGCTTTACAGACACCAACAGAAATTGATACTTACGAAAAATTATCCCCTCTCACCTTAGCTGAGCAGCAACAGCCTAGATTAGAGGTTATTATGGCGCGAAAAAATATTCGTGTCGGTTACTACAAAGCAAGTTTACCTTTCGTATTTCGAAATAATAACAATAATTTAGTTGGCTACGACATGGAGTTATTGAATGAGCTTGCCAAAGATTTAGATATCAATCTTGCGCTTATTTATTTAAAAGATAAAAAAGATGAAGCTCAGTTACTGAAAAATGGCAGTATTGATATTGTAATCGGAGGGCATGCTGTGACACCTAAGCGAGCACTCAATGTCACTTTCTCTGATACATATACCTATCACAGTGCCGGCTTTTTATTATATGACGCTAAGCGAGATGACTTTTCCAGTTTATATAACATTCAATCTTTAGATAAGCTTAATATTGGTGTAGCTAAAAGCCAATATTATCAACGTATCGCTAAAGATTACTTCCCTAATGCACAATTGACTGAAATCACAGACGTTAGATTATTTCTAAAGGGTAAATATCCAGAGGTGGATGCAATGCTTTTTTCTGCTGAAGTTGCTGCAGCATGGTCTATGCTCTACCCTGAATTTTCCGCTGTTGTTCCAAATGAATTAACACTGAAGGCTCCTGTTGGTTTGGTGCTTCCTAAAGAACAACCTGCTTATGTTGAATTTATAAATACTTGGTTGAAGTTAAAACACGATAATGGCTTTCAAAGCAAAGTTTATAACTATTGGATTTTAGGGAAAGACCCTAAAGCGAAAAAACCTCGGTGGTCAGTAATGAGTGATGTTTTAGGTTGGTAGCCAATCTAAAACATCCTTAACAAGTCTATAATTAGAGATAAAAAATGACTGAATCTACTATAAATAAAAGAAAAAAAGTTTCTGTTCGTACGGGGCGCCGCCTACAAGTTAAAAATGTAAAAGATAATTACGATGTTATTGTTGTTGGCTCTGGCATTGGTGGCCTTATCAATGCGGCACTATTAGCCAAACTGGGTAAAAAAGTGTGTGTGCTAGAACAACATTACACTGCGGGAGGTTTTACCCATGCTTACCAACGCAAAGGTTATGAGTGGGATGTTGGAGTACATTACATTGGCGAAGTACACCGAGCGCATTCACCACTGAGGAAAATTTTCGACCTTGTTAGTGAAAAGCGCCTAAAGTGGCAAGCGATGGATCCTGTATACGATAAAATTATTATTGGAGATGAGTCATTTGATTTTGTCGCAGGTACTGATAACTTTATCAATTCATTATCGAAAAAATTCCCTGATGATCAAGAAGCCATCAACAACTATGTTAATTTAGTCAGAGACATTAGTTTCCATTCCAATAAATTTTTTGCTGCACAAGCCCTACCAAGATGGATGGTAAAAGCGTTTCATTGGCTACGTCCAAAGCTTGTTCGACCTGAGTATTTTCAAACAACTCGCCAAGTGTTAGAGGGCTTAACCAACAATCAAAAACTTATTTCAGTTTTAACCGGCCAATGGGGGGATTACGGTTTAGCCCCTAATGAAGCCAGTTTTTTAATGCATGCTTTATTGGTTAAGCATTATTTACACGGCGGTGCTTACCCTGTTGGTGGCGCGTCAGCAATCGCCCGTGAAATAATTCCCACCATATTAGCCGCTGGAGGAGATGTATTTACCGATGCTAAAGTTGAACAAGTTATCGTGCAAAATAATAAAGCTACCGGAGTAAAACTCAGTAGAGATCTGGAAATAAATGCTAAGAAAATTGTTAGCAATATTGGTTACATCAATACAATTACTAAGTTATTACCTGAAGAGGTTCAACAGCAATATAACCTTAAAAAACAAACAGAAACAATGAAGCGCTCAGGGGCATCACTGTGTTTATATTGTGGTTTTAACGGCACCAGCGAAGAGCTTGGCTTAGATACCACTAATTTATGGATTTACGCCACGCCTGATCACGAACTTAATGTGGCCAATTATGAAAAAGCTAAAGGTGAAAATGGAGAATTCCCTGTCGTTTATATTTCCTTTCCCTCAAGTAAAGATCCTGAGTGGAATGAACGATTTCCAAATAAATCAACGGTTGAAATAGTCACGTTAGCGAATATGGAGTGGTTTGAAAAATGGTTGGGCACCGATTGGAATAAACGTGGTGAAGATTATGAGGCATTAAAAGAGCAACTGTCTAGAAAGTTACTAGACAAACTTTTTGAGCATAAACCACAACTTAAAGAGGCGCTAGATTATTATGAATTATCAACGCCATTATCCACTGAAAACTACCAATTAAATGATAAAGGCGAAATCTACGGATTAGAACATACCGTTGAACGCTTTAAACAACCCCACTTACACACTGAAACTAAGGTGAAAAATCTTTATTTAACGGGTGCAGATATCATGACCGCAGGAATTGGTGGTGCAGCAATGGCTGGAGTAATAACCACTATGCGTATGCAAGGCCTTACCAAAATGAGAGAAATAAAAGCGTTAATAGCAAGCGGATAATATAGATAATAAATTGAGCCACTACAGCTAAGTAAAGTTTTAACAAGCATTACTAGAGTGGCGTTTTTTTAAGAGGTAGACTACGTTTAAAAAATCACTGTGGGCATACTAATAGGTCATTAGTACTGAATTGTTCTAATTTAATGGCATAGGACATCTATCTTATGCCATTAAACCTGAACATAACTGTTCAGGTTTTGTTGTCTAACCGCTACCTAAAGCGTGACAAACTCTTCTGCAGACGTGGGATGAATAGCGATGGTATTATCAAAATCTTTTTTGGTCGCACCCATTTTCATCGCAACAGCAAAACCTTGCAATAACTCATCACTACCAAAGCCAATACTATGCAAACCAACCACTTTCTCATCTTTTCCTGCGCAAATAAGTTTCATCCGCGTAGGGTCACGATAATCTTCGGTAATCGCTTGGTAAAGCGCGGTAAACTGTGAACTATACACACTGATATTATCTTCCCCATACTCAGCAACAGCTTCAGCTTCCGTTAAACCTACAGTGCCAATAACTGGATGGCTGAAAACAACAGTGGCAATACCTGAGTAGTCTAAATGTTCATCGGGTTTGTTATTAAATAAACGTTCACATAAACGGCGCCCAGCAGCTACTGCAACAGGAGTTAGTTGTGCACGACCGGTATTATCACCTACCGCATAAATTCCTGAAACATTAGTATTTTGATATTTGTCTGTGACGATAAAACCTCGAGAATCAAGCTCTACACCAGCAAGGTCTATGTTTATATTGTCAGTGGCTGGTTCTCGTCCAATTGCCCAAACAAGCTTTTCAACAGGGCCTACAGACTGCCCATTAGTAAGGTGCACTACCAAATGTCCATCGGCTAATTTTTCTATTCGCTTTGGAGTGCTATGGTTATGCAATGTTGGGCCATGTTTTTCCATTTGCTCTACCAGAGTGGTGCTTAACATCTCATCAAAAGTACGCAATGGTTTTTCATTTCTAACTAATAAATGTGTTTGCGACCCTAAGCCATGGAAAACGCCTGCTAGTTCAACGGCAATATAACCCGCACCAATAACTGCCACAGACTTTGGTTGCTCCGTCATGGCAAAAAATCCGTCTGAATCCATGCCAAATTCTGCTCCTTCAATGGTAGGAATTGACGGACGCCCCCCCGTAGCAATAGTGATATGGTCTGCGGTATATAAAGTACCGTCAACATCAACCGTATTTTTATCAACAAACTTGGCGAACCCTTGAATCACGGTAACATCATTGGCATCAAAACCACGCTGATATGCAGCATGAATTCGTTCAATGTAAGCTTCTCTGTTTCTAACTAAATGATTCCAGTCAAAACCGTTATGTTCAATTTTAAAATCACCCAAATTGAAACCATAGTCATGTGCATATTTTAACGCATCACTAATTTGTCCGGCATACCACATCGCTTTTTTGGGAACACAACCAACATTTACACAAGTACCACCAATATGTTTTGCTTCAATCACAGCCGCTTTTTTACCAAGTCGAGCTGCTCTATTTGCCGAAGCGATACCACCGCTACCAGCACCAATTGCTAAGTAATCAAAATGTTGAGTCATAATGTTTTCCAAAAGTTAATTTATATTGCTAGATCTGGGGGTAAAATAATATTATTCAATCAGCATTTTTCAAGTACACCAACAACCCCTATACTAATTTACTTTAAGTTCAATTGTATTGGCATTTAAATAGTCGTTGATAGTTTTCGCGTCCACGGGTTTACTATACAAATAACCTTGAATGTAATGACACTCGCGCTTGGTAAGGTATTCAAGTTGCTCTGTTGTTTCTACACCTTCAGCAATACAGTGCATATTCAAACGTTTCGCTAAAACTATCGTCGCATCAACAATGGCTTCATCGGTTTTGTCAATGCCAACGCCTGAAATAAAGCTACGATCTATTTTAATAATATCAAGAGGTAAGCGTTTTAAATAAGATAATGAGGAAAAGCCTGTACCAAAATCATCTAGTGCTAAAATAACACCAAGATCAGACATTGCATTCATTGTTTTTATAGATTTTTCTGGCTCAGATAATAACGCACTTTCTGTTACCTCTATTTTCAATAAATGTGCGGGTAAATTGTGTTTTTTTAATAAGTTAGCAATATAAAAAACTAAATTATCTTTGGCAAAATGCTGTGGTGACAAATTAACTGATAAATACAACGTAGGACGCACTTTGTGCCACCTTTTCAAATCAATTAAACCACGTTCTAATGCCGCTTCAGTCATAGGTATAATTAGCCCTAACTCTTCTGCAATATCAATAAAACCCGCAGGGGTGATTAATCCTTGTTTGCTTTGCCATCGCATTAATAACTCAAAGCCGACGGTTTTTCCTTTATGAGCATCAACAATGGGCTGATAATGGTTAAAAAATTCATTGTTACTGTAAGCAAGCTTAACATTAGACTCTTTAGTCAGTCGCTCAGTTGCTTCAGCATTCATTCTTGGGGTAAAAAATTGAAAAGTATTTCTACCCAATTGCTTGGCATGATACATAGCGACGTCCGCATGACGTAGTAGAACACTCGAGTCACCAGCATCATCAGGATATAAAGCAATACCTATACTGGCGCCAATACTAACCTTATTGCCTTCTAGTGATACTGGCTTCTCTACCGCAGCAATAATTTTTTGTGCCACTAACCCTAAATAAGTTACATCGCGAAATGATTCCAGCAAAACAACAAACTCATCACCACCGATGCGCGCTACGGTATCATCAATCCTTAACAACTCAGATAAGCGGCGAGTAACTTCCACTAATAACAAGTCTCCACAATCATGACCCAATGAATCATTAACTTGTTTAAATCTATCTAAATCGATGAAAAATAATGCGATAGATCTATTTTGCCTTTGTGAAGATTCCATTGCATGTTTGATACGCTCTAACAATAAGCTTCGATTAGGTAAGTCAGTTAAATGGTCATAATTTGCTAAATAGCGAAGTTCTTTTTCTGCTGATTTTTGGGCACTAATATCTGTAAACACACAAATATAATGCAAATTATTTGTTGTTTTATTTCTACCAACATTAATATTTACAACAACATGAAACTCTTCACCAGAGTCTGCAACCACTAGCTCTTCACCTCGCCAATGCTCTCCTTCGTTTAAAGAAGGAAACAATTCTTGAAAATACTTCCACCGTCGTTTATTTAGTCCCATGAAGTTATGATTAAAAATAAATTCTTCATCAGATAAGCCAAAAACATTTCGTAAAGATTGGTTAGCGGTAATACGAGTAAAGTCATCATTAACAATAAGCACCCAATCATTTGTTTGCTTAAATGCTTCGCCGTAGTACTGGCTGCGTACTTCTGCCGCGCGAGTTTTTGTAATATTGGTATAAGACCCAGTAATTCTACTTGGCTTATTGTTATTATCTAAGGTAACTATTTTTCCTAGATCTTTGTACCAAAGCCAATGACCCTCTGCATGTTTTAGTCGATAAGTGCATGAAAAGGTTCCATCGAGATCATTTTTCTCAACAAACAAACGCCACTGGGTTAGAAAGTTGCCTTTATCATCAGGATGAATTAGCTCAACATGCTGTTCAAAGGTATGTGCGGTAGCTAAATCGACATAAGATAACTCTTGAGAAATTCGCTTACCAAACATCAGGTTTTCCTTGGCTTGCCAATCCCATACTTCGCTGTTGCTACCTATCAAAGCTAATTGAAGTCGATTCTCTCTAAATTTAACCTCCTCATGAGCAGCTAATAGCTGTTGTTTTTGCTCATGACGTCGCTGTAGCCATATAAAGATCAAGGCAAGTAAAAAAAGTAGGTAAATTGAATAAGCTAATGGTGATTTCCATGGGGCATAACTAACACGAATGTTAATCTTTTGAGTTGCTGAATATTCACCAGTTACTAGTGATTTAGCTCTTACGGACAACACATGAGTGCCAGAGGGCAAACTCGGAAAAGTGATTCTGTTTTCAGTTGTTGGCGGATAACTGACCTGACTATTACCCGTCAATTGATATTCATAAATGACTTCTCGTCTATCAGCATAAGAAAGTGTTGAAAAGTCAAAACGGATACCGAAATCATCATAGTTCAATAAAACATCTTCATTTTGATTTATAAGTAGAGGTATATCTAACTCTCTAGATATCACATCAATAGCGGTAACATAAATATTTATTTGATCATGCAAATGCTTGCTTTTTAGGTCCCGCGGGTCAAAAATACTAACGCCTTCCATTGAGCCATAAGCTAAATAGCCATTAGCTAACTTAAACCGAGCCCCAGAATTAAACTCCATAGCAGCCAAACCATCAACAATAGTAAAGTTACGTATATGCTGATTTTCTGTATTTAATACAAATAAACCTTTGTGGCTAGAAAACCAAACATCGCCATCATCGTCAGTTAATAAACTGTAAACGTTATTATCAATAATTGAATTATTGCTATGATAGAAATATTTTGGCTCAAATGATGGAAACTCTAAACCTACTAACCCTTTTGTTGGATAACTAAGCCAAAAAACATTTTTCTTATCAATAACCCAGTTATCAAATGACACCCATTCACTATCAAGTACATCAGGGTGTTGATAGAGTTGGACTGTTTTTTTTGTACCTATATCATAGCCCCACAGAGTATCATTGGTTGAGATTAACATGGTTTGGCTATTAGGTAAGTTTCCCATAAAACTAAAAATGGTATTGTGAGGAACAACTTTTCCTAACTCACTTAACGTATCAAGTTGTCCCGTTTGCAAATCAATCATGGACGTAACTTCATCGTAGACTAACCAAAGATAACGTTGTTCTTGTAAAAGAACAGAATAGTGATCTTTAGCTAATATCGCTGTTATTTCTTTATTAAAAGATAACTTAGAAGGTCGCTTTAAGTTTTTATCATAGAAAATAATTCCTTTGGTTGTCGACAATAATAAGAGCTCTTCCTTATATGGAAAAATACGATATACATCGATGTCTTTTACTTGCTTTTCTATTTTCTCTCTCACCATATGTTGCTCTACAGTGTGCTTTTTAAGATCGATAGAATTCAAGTCATTACTAGTGCCAACCCAAATTTTTTGAGGAGCATCCTCTTGCGCATCAATTGTCCAAACTGAATTATCGCCTAAGCTATTTGATGTGTTTTTTTGATAACGATAATTTTCAATGAATTCTAGCGATGGATCCCATAAATAAACACCAGAGGATTCTGATCCAAGCCAAAAAGTACCACTATTATCTTGCGCTATAGAGATAATTTCATTATTAGAAATGTTTGCAAAATAATCACCAAGACCAAAAAGAAACTTGCCTTGCTGCTTTAAGGTATCAATTACGTGCAACCCTTTATCACTAGTAACATAGAGTTCATTATCTACAGATAAAAATTGCCACACGGAAAGGTTTTTAAACACCTGCTGATAATCTTTAGCGTCAGCTAGTTCTTGAATGTAATCTTTTATGTTTTCTATATTAAGGCTAAAGACTCCATCACCCGTACCCATATATAAGCTGTTATGTTCATCTATATATGAAGCGAAAATTTTATCCGCTTCTACAACATTAATATTTTCTGAGGCTATTTTGACAGAAAAGCTTGGTAGTTTTCGCCACTTATTTAGTTGTATATGATACGCATATACTCCAACTCTCGTGCTAACGTATAGTACTTGCTGGTGATATTTAACCTGAAAAATATTGTCTTTTCCAGGAAGCTCTTGTGACAAGTCTACTTTTACTTGGAATTCATCTTTATCAGAATGATAAAAACTAATTGTTTTGCTCGTTACTAACCAATAGCCCAATTCATTATTACTATTTGCACCTTCTGTAACATCGACAACGAAATGGCCAAAGTTTTCAGGATTATTAACTAAAATTAATTGATATTGATTGGTTTTAGGTTGATAACGATAAAGCCCCTCGTCAACATTTATCCAAATAAAACCGAAACTGTCTTGTTTAACAAAATAAACACTTGAGTCAAGAAAGCTATTGTTAGGCCCAGGAAGTTGCCTAAAGGTATAGCCATCATAAATATTTACTCCATTATCGGTTGCGAGCCAAATAAAGCCTTTTTTATCCGCCAATATTGAATTAACCGTACCTTGTGACAAGCCATCCTCAACAGATAGATGATCTAAAAATAAGTTTTGGATATTACTATTAGCTTTTACTGGCTTAACTTGACTTAACAAGCCAATAAGGGAAATCAGTAGAATGAGTTTAATTTTAAATATCATCGATTCTTTCAACTTTCATTGATAACACACAAGAAAATACTACATATGACCAATTTTATTATAACAGTTATAGAAAAATGTATGCTAATAACAAAAAAATAATCACTGCTAATATTCACACCTATGTAAACTTCTCTTGAATAATTCATATTTGTCATCACATAGTTTAGTATCGTCCATTTATTTCGTCCCTATTATGACTAATCCATTATTACCAAAAATTGTGAAAAGTATTGATTTGCCTGTATTCACAAAAATCAAACCCGAGCATATAAAGCCCGCAGTAGAACAAGCTATATCTGACTGCAAAAAAATAATCGGAGATGTTTTACATAATAACACTTTGTTTACTTGGGAAAATTTAATACAACCAATAGATGAAGTAGATGACGTTTTATCTAAATTATGGTCACCCGTTTCTCATATGAACTCAGTAGTTAGCAGTGATGAATTGCGTGAGGCTTATGAATCTTGTTTACCACTATTATCTGAGTACGGCACCTTTGTTGGTCAACACCAAGGTTTGTATCAAGCTTATAAAATCTTAAAGAACGGTGAATTATTTGACAATTTAGATACCGCACAGCAAAAAGTTATTACCAACGCATTGCGTGATTTTAAATTATCAGGTATCGCTTTAAATGATGAAGATAAAAAACGCTATGGCGAAATTGTTAGCCGTCTATCTGACTTGGGTTCAAACTATAGCAATAATGTATTAGATGCTACCCATGCCTTTAAAGTCAATATTACTGATGAAAAAGAATTATCGGGTTTACCACAAAGTGCCCTTGCCGCCGCTAAAGCATTAGCGAAAAGCGAAAAGCAAACAGGTTATTTATTTACCTTAGATTTTCCAAGTTATTTACCCGTGATGACTTATTGTGATAACCGCGATTTACGAGAAAAAATGTATAGCGCCTTTGTCACTCGCGCTTCAGATCAAGGACCAAATGCTGGCGAATTTGATAATAGCGCCATCATGGATGAAACCTTAGCATTACGCCATGAATTGGCAAATATACTTGGCTTTACTAACTATGGCGAAAAATCACTAGCGACAAAAATGGCCAACACTAGTGACGAAGTGATGAACTTTTTGCAAGGACTTGCTGTTAAATCTAAACATCAAGGTGAGCAAGACATCAAAGAATTAAAAGACTTTGTTAAAGGTGAGTATTCACAAACCCTATCTAACAAAGAATCGAATGAAGAATTGCAGGCATGGGATCTTGCTTATTACAGCGAAAAACTCAAACACAATCGTTATGCAATCTCTGACGAAGAACTACGCCCATACTTTCCTGAAGGTAGAGTTATTAGTGGCCTATTCGAAGTAGTACACAAATTATTTGGTCTTAATATTAAAGAGCGTACCAATGTTGACGTTTGGCATAAAGACGTAACTTTTTATGATGTTTTTGATAGCACCGGAGAACTACGCGGAAGCTTCTATTTAGATTTATACGCTCGTGCAAAGAAGCGTGGTGGTGCTTGGATGGATGAATGCGTAGGGCGTCATCAATTACCCAATGGTGTAATCCAGTACCCTGTTGCTTACCTTACCTGTAATTTCAATGGCCCTATTGGTGATACTCCTGCACTCTTTACCCATGATGAAGTCGTAACCCTTTTTCATGAATTTGGTCATGGTTTGCACCATATGCTAACGCAAATAAATGTTAGTTCCGTGTCGGGAATTAATGGCGTACCTTGGGATGCGGTCGAATTACCGAGTCAATTTTTAGAAAATTGGTGTTGGCAGCCAGAAGCGTTAGCCTTTATCTCTGGTCATTTTGAATCAGGCGAGCCATTACCTCAAGAAATGCTTGATAAAATGCTTGCCGCTAAGAACTTTCAATCTGCCATGCAAATGTTACGTCAGTTAGAGTTCAGTATTTTTGATTTTACCATGCACGCTAACTATAACCCTGACGCTGAAAATAATAGCTTATACATACAACAAGCTTTAAACCAAGTTCGCGATCAATATTCGGTAGTCAATGCGCCTGATTTCAATCGTTTTCAGCATGGCTTTAGCCATATATTTGCTGGTGGTTATGCAGCGGGTTATTACAGCTACAAATGGGCAGAAGTTTTATCTGCAGATGCTTTTGGTTTATTTGAACAACAGGGTGTTTTTGATACCGACACAGGTCTGTCCTTTTTAACAAACATCCTTGAAAAAGGCGGTAGCAAAGAGCCTAGCGAGTTGTTTAAAGCTTTCAGAGGTAGAGCTCCTGAAATAGAAGCCTTATTACGTCACAGTGGCATAGAAGCATAGAGCCATGACAACTATTACAAAGGCAAGCACAACGACTAACACCACAGAAAAGTTTAGCCATTTATATCAACGTGCCGCGACAAGAAAAGGTGGCGTGAAGGCTTTGGAATTATTGCTTGGACAAAAAATTATTGGTAAAAAATTACTGACCGATAGTGCAGCTAAGCAAAATGTTGCAAAACTAACTGATGCCCGGATTCTGTCAGCATTTACCAAGCAAATTTTCAAATCGGGCTTTGTATGGCGTGTTGTAGAAAATAAATGGCCTGATTTTGAAGAAAGCTTTTTTGAATTCAACATTGAAAAAATATTAATGATGCCTGAAGAGATGCTTGAGAAAAAAGCAGCTGACCCTAAAATCATTCGAAACTACAACAAAGTTAAAACTATCAAAGCCAATGCACAAATGATGTTTGAGCATCAAACTGAGCACAACACTAGTTTTGCACAGTTTATTGCCGATTGGCCTAGTAGCGATATTATCGGTTTATGGGCCTTTTTGAAAAAAAATGGCCAGCGTCTAGGAGGTAACACAGGTCCTTATTCCTTGCGTTTATTAGGAAAAGATACTTTTATTTTAAGCTCAGACGTTGAGGGCTACCTCAGAGCACAAAAAATTATTGATGGTGGTTTACAAAGTAAAAAAAGCTTAACCGCTATTCAAGCGTTTTTTAATCATCTTCAGCAAGAATCTGGTTACAGCCTCACTCAATTAAGCCGTTTAATCGCTTTTGCTAGTGGTGACAATTATGTGCAAGTTGAACATGCATAATGGCTGAGTCACTTTATCAAGATATTGCTGTCGCCTATTGTGATGCTATCGACAGCGATCGTAGCAAACTTATCGCAAAAAAATGGCGTTTTGACTATATCGGTGATTCCGCCTCCGCAAATAAGCATACTCAGTTAAACTTTCTATTACAGCTTAATCAACACGCATTAGAGCTATTAAAGTTAGACGAGCCTAAACTCGGTGGCATTAAAGTGGATTTTGTTGAAGGCGCGACAGCACACCGGAGAAAATTTGGTGGTGGCAGAGGTCAAGACATCGCCAAAGCCATCGGACTAAAACATGGTTTTACTCCCCATATTTTAGATGCAACAGCAGGGCTAGGGCGAGATGCTTTCGTACTAGCAAGTTTAGGCTGTCAAGTTACCCTAATGGAGCGCATGCCTGTAGTAGCAGCCCTACTAGATGACGGATTAGAACGTGCCAAACTCAATAGTGAAGTCAGCGAAATAGCTAATCGAATGAAACTAGTTCATGCTTCATCAATTGAAAGCATGAATTTAGCGCAGCAAGTAGATGTTGTTTACCTTGATCCTATGTACCCACACCGTGAAAAGTCAGCCGCGGTAAAAAAAGAAATGCGCGTATTTCAATCTTTGGTAGGTGAAGACCTAGATGCAGATGCTTTACTAACGCCGGCATTAGCATTAGCAAAATACCGGGTAGTAGTTAAACGCCCCAGCTACGCACCGCCACTAAATAATATAAAACCAAGTACTAGTATAAAAATGAAAAAAAATCGTTTCGATGTTTATGTCAATCAAGCGATACCTAAAGTTTAATCAAACTTAAAGTGACTTCTGTCCACCCCAGCGTTTTGTAGTTCCTATATCTATATCAAACAAGTCGAGTACTCTTGAAACGCTGTGATTGACAATATCATCAATCGTTTGTGGTTGATTATAAAATGCAGGCATTGGCGGAGCTATAATAGCGCCGAGTTGAGAGGCTTCATATAATAATTTGCAATGCCCAGTATGTAAGGGGACTTCTCTTGGCATCAACACTAATTTGCGACGTTCTTTAAGCGTTACATCTGCTGCACGCACTATTAAGCTATCAGCATAAGAGTTAACAATTGCAGAAAGTGTTTTCATTGAACAGGGTGCGACGATCATACCATCAACTTTAAATGAACCACTCGATATATTGGCCGCCTGATTTTTATTATTATGGACAACATCGGCAAGCTCTTCGACATATTGAGGAGAATAATCAGTTTCAATGCTTATATTTAATCGTGCATATGAACTCATCACTAAATGAGTTTCTATACCTTCAACTTCTTTTAGCATTTCCAATAAACGAATTCCGTAGATCACACCACTTGAACCGCTTATACCTATGATTAAACGCATTAATTGAGCCTCTTAAAGAGCTGCGACAAAAGTAAATTACTTTGCCGAAAAACTAGTATGGTGATAATACACCAATTTCATCTATGAATAACATTACAGCGTTTATTATACTTAATGAAAATATAAAGGCCTTATCATTTTTGCAAATAATAAGGCGTCTTTTTTAATTGAACTAATATTTGACCAATATGGCGCAGGATAGGTAATAAAAGACCGCTGACACATTGTTATTTGATCACCATTTATGTCAAAGTATGAGCCTGAAATAATGACATAAAGAATAAGAGATCCCTCATGTTAAAATCAACAATGGTTACCCAACTAAATACTCAAATTAATTTAGAGTTTTATTCATCTAACCTTTACTTACAAATGAGTGCATGGTGCGAAGAAAAAGGTTTCGAGGGCGCTGCTCAGTTTATGCGTAAACACGCAGCTGAGGAAATGGATCACATGACACGTCTATTTACCTATGTCAGTGAAACCGGCGCTTTACCTATTTTAGGGTCAATTGATGCGCCTCCTCATGAGTTTGAATCATTGGCTGATGTTTTTGAAAAAACTTATGAACATGAATGCCAAATTACCGAGCGTATAAATGAATTAGCGCACCAAGCATTTACGAATCAAGATTATTCTACTTTTAATTTTTTACAATGGTATGTAGCTGAACAACACGAAGAAGAAACCTTATTCAAAAGTGTTTTAGATAAAATTAATTTGGTTGGTCACGACGGCCACGCTCTATTTTTTGTCGATAAAGATCTTGCTGAAATGGCTAAAAATGGCACGACTAGCGTTATGACAGAGACACAAGCTTAAGCAATGACTATAACCACTACTGATGTTTTAATTATTGGTGCTGGCGCTGCAGGTTTAATGTGTGCAGCCAGTGCTGGATATCGTGGCCGAAGCGTCACTGTAGTTGATATGGGTAAAAAAGCCGGCAGAAAAATTTTGATTAGTGGTGGTGGTCGTTGTAACTTTACCAACGAAAACGCCACGCCTGACAACTACCTTTGTAAAAACCCGCATTTTGTTAAGTCAGCATTAAGTCGATATTCCGCTCAAGACTTTATTGAATTAGTGGATCGTCACGGCCTTAACTATCATCACAAAACCTTAGGGCAATTGTTTTGTGATGACAGTGCCCAAGACATTGTCGATATTTTATTAACCGAATGTGAATGGGCAGGCGTGGAAATAAAATTACGTAACGAAGTGCTTAACGTTGTGAAAAATGACCACGGCTATTGCGTAACCACCACCGATGCAACTTACCAATGCTCGTCTTTAGTGGTTGCCTCTGGCGGCTTAACCATGCCTAAACTTGGTGCTAGCCCTATCGGCTATAAAATTGCTGAACAGTTTGATTTACAGCTACTACCAACCGCAGCAGCTTTAGTGCCTTTTACTCTACATGATCATGATAAGAAACGCTTTGATGGTTTATCCGGCATTAGCATTGATTGTAATGTTAGTAGTGAAGGCGGCACGAGTTTCCGAGAAAACATTCTCTTCACTCATCGCGGCTTATCTGGCCCTGCCATTTTACAAATATCATCGTATTGGCAAGCAGGCCAAGCAATAACCATTAATTTATTACCTGAACAAAACTTAGCTGAAACTATAAGTGAATGGCGTCAACAACAAGCACAAAAATCAGTTAAGAACCTGCTGGCAACTATTTTACCAAAACGGTTTATTGATATTTTGGTTGAAGAAAAAATCGTGCCTGAAAAAGCAGTTAATCAACTGAACCACAGTGAAATAAACACCCTTTGTGATTACTTTCACCATTGGCAAATAAAACCTAACGGCACTGAAGGCTATCGTACCGCTGAAGTCACCTTAGGTGGCGTAAATACCGATGAACTTTCATCGAAAACCTTCGAAGCGAAAAAGTCCTCAGGCTTGTATTTCATTGGTGAGGTGATCGACGTAACGGGTTGGTTAGGTGGCTATAATTTTCAGTTTGCGTGGAGTTCAGGTGTAGCCTGTGGGTTGGCGGTTTAATTTATAACCCAATATGGATCACATTTTCTTAAGGAACAAAAGCATCACTGAATCACGCTAAAACAAAAATTTAAGGGTGATCCAGTTATTGCTTGGGCATTCAAAGTTGCAAAGTACAATTGAATATTTATTATATAATATTATTCATAACCACCAAAAGACCCAGCAGGTCCTGGGAATACAACCGGCGATTCAAATCCATCATTAGAGACACTACTAACACCAAAGAAGTAATTATCTATAACTATGTTTTTTAACTCAAACGTTGAAATATCCCCTACATATTGGCTGTTAGTCCAAGTTGCTTCTGTAGTTAATCGCCAATGCACGCGATAACCCGCTAAGTTATCGGCCATTTCTCCTGTCGGTTTTTGCCATGAAAGTGTTGTGGATGGTTTAACAGCACCACTGATTTCGACCGATGCTGGCGGAGCTGGGGCCCAAGCCATAGAAGCAAGGGTTACTGCATTGAGTGAGGTTAATTTGGCATTAAAATCAAAATCGACCCCAGATAATACATCACCATAAGCACGACCCTCTTCTGTGCGAATATTTTGATGTTGCCTGTCATAATGCTCATTAGTTTCCATGATTCGAACGGCTGGATATCCTAGTTTATTGAAAGGACGATGATGACCACCCCGACCAAATCGATCCAACCTATATACCATCATGACATTTAGGTTAGGGATATAGTCATCTGCTATTTTATCTATGTAGCGCGCTACATTTCTCGATGGGGAGTCAACTTCTCCGCCAGTAAAACGTCGAAGCTTCGCCTCTGCTGCTGTTTCAACATAACGAACACCTTCTGAGAATACTCTTGCGGTGGTATTGTTAATTACGCCATTTATACCTGAGATGTTACCGATCATGTCATTGTTGATCACAGCTTCAACACGCCAGTTTTCTTTTAGCGCAACTTCTGCCATAATTTTGCCGCCAAATAATCCCTGCTCTTCTCCAGACAACGCAGCATAAACCACAGTGCCATCGAACTTATGTTGAGATAAAACACGTGCGGCTTCTATAACACCAGCAATACCTGAAGCATTATCATTTGCGCCAGGAGAGATGTTAGTAAAATCAAGCGGATCAGTTACACGAGAGTCAATATCACCACTCATAATTACGTATCTATTAGGATCTTTTACACCTCGTTGTATCGCAATAACATTTACAACCTCTGTCGGCTCTGGAATACGTTTTTGACCCGAAAAAGTTTGTTTTTGATAAATCACTTCCAAGCAGCCACCACATTGTGCAGATATTTTATCAAATTCAGCTTTAATCCAACGACGTGCTGCGCCAATACCTTTTTTATCTGACTTAGTTTCCGATAAGGTATGTCGAGTGCCAAAATTAACAAGTTGAGTAACATCTTGCTTGATTCTATTGGCATCAACACTCGCTTGTATCGATCTTAATATTGGATGTTCACTAGGCGGTACAGTTAAAGATTGTGCTTGAACAGGGCTATTTGATAGCGTGAAAAGTAATAGTACGCTACCAACTTTCATCGACTGAGAAAAAAATAATTTTTTATTTTTATTCATCTTTTGCTTCTTAATAGTTACTTGTACATAGAAACTATCACAGCTGCATTTATAATATAAGAATTTTTATTTTGGTTAAAATATCTTCAACGTTAGTATTGTTAAAGTCAGCTAAATACCATTGATGTTTATCCTCTACTAACAAAAATGCATGCTGCATCAACCCTACAACTTATTCAGGCTTAGAATATCCCGACCAGATATCTGCATTCACGGATGCTTTCTTTTTACGTTTTTTCTTACCGCTGCCTTCAGGTTTTGCTTTCGGTTTATCTGCGTCTGAAAGGATAACTTCATCGGCTTCAAAACCCTCTACTTGCTCACGTTCAAGCCAAATTTTGTTCTTCTTTTCGATTACTTTAAAATGATGATAATCTTCATGGTCGATAATCGATATTGCTAAACCCACTTCACCGGCACGGCCACTTCGACCAATACGGTGCATGTAGTCTGATGGACTTCTTGGTAAGTTAAAATTGATTACCACGGGCAGTTTTTCGATATCTAGACCACGGGCAGCAATATCCGTTGCAATTAACACGTCTATCTCACCGGCTTTAAACCCTTCAAGCACACGAGTACGTTCGCTCTGACCTTTATCGCCATGAAACACTTCTGCGGCAATACCCCGTTTAGCGAGTTTTTCAGCTAAGTGCTCACAATGGTGTTTGGCATTAACGAAAACAAGCGCTTGTCGCCATTGATGTTGATGAATCAGATGCGCTAATACCGCTGTTTTTTCGCCTTTGTTAACGGTAAAAACACGCTGTACTAAGGTGCTAGCGTCGCTACTTTGCAATTGTATTTCAACGGGATTGTTAAGTAATTCTTGGGTTAATGCTTGTACTTGTTCAGGAAAGGTCGCTGAAAATAATAAGGTTTGCTTTTTCTTTGGCAATAACGCTAATAGCGCAGATAACTCGTCTGTAAATCCTAGGCTTAACATTCTGTCAGCTTCATCAAGTACTAAGGAGTTCACCAAATCAAGCTTAATGGCATTACTTGAAATTAAATCGAGTAATCGACCAGGCGTTGCCACCAGAATATCGGTGCCGCCGCGTAGGGCCAGCATTTGCTTATTCGCTGATACACCACCAAAAACAGCCATGATTTTAATCGCACCGTTAAAATGCACCGCATAAGATTTAATGCTGTCAGCAACTTGTTTGGCTAGTTCACGGGTAGGTACTAAAATCAGACCAGCAACATAGTTACCTTTAGCGCCTTTATTAGCCGATGATTTTACCGCGTTTTGTTGCAGAGAGATCTGCTGCAACATAGGCAGTGCAAAGGTGGCTGTTTTACCCGAGCCGGTATTTGCCCCACCAATTAAATCACGTCCCGTTAATACACTTGGAATAGCTTGCGCTTGAATAGGCGTTGGCTGTAGGTACTCCAGCTCAGTTAATCGAGCTAACAAAGGAGGAATAAGGCCAAGTTTTTTGAAGTTTGCTGGCGTTGTGACTGTGGTTGCGGCAATGGTCATTATGTTAAAGGCTCAATGCAAAATAATTATCTCTATTTTAGCGTATTTATGCCCATGTAAGTTAGCGAAATCGATCAAACCCTGCCGTTATGTAATTCAGTTTAATGCAACTCAGTCCTAGTGATTTTTAGCTTTTGGTTCTAAACTATTACTATTGTGCTAATTTAAACGTTTTGAGGTTTTGCTGATGGATAAATTTATGCAAGCAGCGATTGATGAGGCTAAAGCGGGGTTAGCCGAAGGTGGTATACCCATCGGCTCGGTACTAGTACATGATGGAAAAATCATTGGCCGTGGTCACAATCGAAGGGTGCAAACGGGGAGCGCCACTTTGCATGGCGAAATGGATGCGTTGGAAAATGCTGGTCGTCAACCTGCCAGTGTCTATCAACAAAGTGTGATCTATACCACGCTGTCGCCTTGTTCTATGTGCACCGGAGCCATTTTGCTCTATGGTATTCCCAAGGTGGTGATTGGTGAAAATCAGAGCTTTATGGGTGAAGAGGTGCTACTTAAATCCAAAGGAGTTGAGATTCAAATGGTAGACTCTGATGAATGTAAACAAATGATGAATGACTTTATCGCAGCAAAACCCGAGCTGTGGAATGAGGATATAGGTGAATGAGACTGTATGCCCTGTTTGTTAGTTGTTTGTTATCTACCAATGCTTTGGCCGCTGATGTAGTCAAAGTAGGCGTATATGATTTTGCACCTTATGTTTTTATCACGGATAAAACGACCGGCATAACCGTTCAAATGATAGCTGAAATGAATAATTTTCAAAAGAAATATGAGTTTATAGCGGTACCCACAACCTCTAGACGTCGTTATAGTGATTTTGAAAAAAACAAATTCGACATGATGATCTTTGAAAGTAAAAACTGGGGCTGGCAAAAATACCCGATGGTTGTCTCGCAAACTTTTGTCACTGGGTTTGAGGTGTATGTAACCCAAGCTAAACCCGGTAGGGGCCAGGATTTTTTTTCGGATTTTAAAAATAAGGCCATGATTGGCGTTTTGGGCTATCACTATCAATTCGCCGACTTTCATGCCGAGCTAGATTATCTGGAAAAGAATTTTAATATTTTACAGACCGACAGCCAAAAAAGAAGTCTAGAGTTGATTCTTAATAATCGTGGTGAGATAGCGGTACTAACAAAGGAGTATCTGAATTATCATTTTTCCCACTCACCCGCCGATAAGAAGAAATTACTAATCTCCGACAAGTTCGATCAAATCTACCGACATACCATTTTAGTACGAAAAAATAGCGTCCCCTCTGTTAGATACATCAACAAGCTTCTTGAGCAGATGAAACAAAAGGGTACCTTAAAACCTTTGTGGGAAAAGTATGGTCTTGAAGTCACACATTAAATCTCTATTTTTCAAATAATAACACCCAAAACATTACCAAGGCGATATCAATGTCTGAGAAGAAAATCAAATTCGAATATGAGAAGCAAAACAAAAATAGTATTAGATATAAAGAGGTACCTGAAGATGGGATGCCACCGGTTATCGGAAGTATTTACATTCAAAAATGGTACGCGGGTGGCAGTAAGAATATTGAAATAACGATCAATAAAAAAGATTAATTATTTAGTTATGATCAATTTAAATGGCATAAAAAAACCGGCCTCAGCCGGTTTTAACAAATAATTCGATAAACTCTACATATTGAAGAAGTTTACAAAACCATGGTGTTTTTCAGTTTGTTCAAGGCGTTCTTTTCTAACTGACGCACACGCTCTGCTGAAATTTGATATTTGTTTGCTAAATCTTGCAACGTTGTTTTGTCTTCGGCCAACCAACGAGTTTTAATAATATCTTGGCTACGCTCATCTAATGCGACTAACGCAGTTGATAAACGATTGTTAGCATGACTTTCCCAGTTAGCATTTTCTACTTCAACTGCTAGGTCAGATTGCTTATCTTCAAGGTACAAGGCCGGAGAGAAATTACTTGCACTGGCGTTGTCATCATCATCAGAAGACAATTCGAATGCTTGGTCATGGCTGCTCATGCGATTTTCCATTTCCAATACATCTTTGGTGCTTACACCTAATGTTTCTGCAACAGTATTCACTTCATCATTGCTAAACCAACCTAAACGTTTTTTATTCTTACGCAGGTTAAAAAATAATTTTCGTTGAGCTTTAGTTGTCGCTACTTTAACGATACGCCAGTTTTTCAGTACGTATTCATGAATTTCAGCTTTGATCCAATGCACGGCAAATGAAACTAAACGTACACCCACTTCCGGGTTAAAGCGCTTAACTGCTTTCATTAAACCTACATTGCCTTCTTGCACTAAGTCAGCTTGTGCTAAACCATAACCTGAATAACCTTTGGCTACGTGAATAACAAAACGTAAATGCGACATAATCAGTTTTTGTGCGGCTTGTAAGTCATTCTCATTATAAAGGCGAGTTGCGAGATCATTCTCCTCTTCAGCGGTAAGCATTGGAATGCTATACGCCGATTGCATGTAGGATTCAATACTGCCACTTCGTGGTAATGTAAGCTGCATTGTATTACTCATATAAATAACCTCTATTTCTTTACTAAAATATAACTTCCCTTCGCTCACAATTGTAACATAAATCAGGCTTGTTAACTATAAACGCCTTACAAGCAATGTTGAGCGAGGACAAACATTAGCTTAATAGATAGGGCAAAACAAGATGATCTTTCAATTATTTGATGAAAGATTTGTTAAAGAATGTTATCGCTAATTTTTCTTATTGAGTAACAATAACTTAATAGAATTGGTATTACTCTGCATTTGGCTCAATCGCGCGTATATGTTTACGTACAGAGATATAACTACCAGCTAAACCTAGAATTACAGCAAAAGCAATTAACAATAACGCTTCATTAAACGATAAACCCTGTAATTGAAAGTTACTTTGATATAAATCGGTTAATTTACTTATGGCACCCGTTAAATATTGAGCAAGTATGGAAACCGCTAGCCAAGATAATAAACCACCAAAAACACCGTACCAAACACCACTGTACAAAAAGGGTCTTTGAATAAAACTGTCAGTTGCTCCAACAAGCTTCATAACAGCAATAGCATCTTTTTGATTCAAAATAGCTAAGCGAATAGTATTACCCACTATCAATACCACAGACATGCACAATAACAGCGCAACGCCAATGACAATGTCTTCTATTAGCTGTGCCATAGCTTCTAAGCGTGTTAACCACTCTAAATCAAGTTTACCTTGTTCAACTTCACGTTCTTGCTTTAATTTTGCCAACAATTCATTGGCAGCGCTTGCTTGACTTGCACGTACCGTAGGGGTTACTAGAACGGTAGCGGGTAAAGGGTTTTTATCAAGGTATTCAAGTGATTGACCAAAACCAGATAATATCTTAAATTCTTTAAGTGCTTGCTTTGCAGAAATATAGCGCACATCACTCACCTCAGAATATAACTTGATGCGCTTTACTAAGTTCTGTGCACTTTTGTCGGAAGTTGATAGCTTTAAAAATAAGGTAATCTGTGAAGCACTATCCCATTGTTCACTAACTTGCTGCGCATTTTTTACAAACAAATGCAAAGTAGCTGGTAAAGCTAAGCTAATACCAAGCACAAACACTGTCATTACCGAGGTAAACGGTGTGCGCCATAAATCACCTAAGCTACCAACCGCTTGTTGCAAATGACGAATAGGCAAGGTTAATAAGCGCCTTAAAAGCGTGTTTCGTTGACTTAAGCCACTAGAGTGTAAGTTAGTACTCATTAGCCACTCCTTGTGCTTGCAAGCCATCAACAATACCATCGTTGATCATAGTACCTTCTTTCAATGTTAAGGTGCGATACCTCATTCGAGCAATCAAACCCAGATCATGAGTGGCAATTAGCACGGTAACACCCGCAGCATTAAATTCTTCAAAAAGGCTAATGATATCAAGAGATAGTTTAGGGTCTAAGTTACCCGTAGGTTCATCGGCAAGTAAAATAGGGGGTTTGTTAACAATGGCGCGGGCAATACCAACTCTTTGTTGTTCGCCGCCAGAAAGCATATGTGGAAAACATTTTAACTTTGCACTTAAATGCACTTTATCTAACGCGGTTTCAACGCGTTTTTTAATTTCCCTGTGACTCACCCCTTCAATAATTAAAGGTAAAGCGACATTATCAAAAACAGTGCGATCTTTAAGTAGGTTATGGCTTTGAAAGATCATCCCAATACCACGACGCACATAGGGGATTTGTTTATACTGAATGCTAGCAAGTTCGGTATTATTAACTAATATGCTGCCAGAGCTTGGTTTCTCCATCATAGAAATTAGCTTTAACAGTGTACTTTTACCTGCCCCTGAGTGGCCTGTTAAAAAGGCCATTTCACCAGCTGCTAGCGTGAAATTAACTTTCTTTAAGGCAAGAAAACCACCAGGGTAAGTTTTGTTAACATTGTTAAAGCTGATCATAATTATTGTTTTTATTAATTACTTATTTTGCTCAGTCTATTACTCTTTAACAAACAAAGCATCAATAAAATCATCACCATTAAATGGGCGAAGATCGTCAATACCTTCACCAACACCTAAATAGCGAATAGGGATATTATGCTTATCAGCAATAGCAAAAACGACACCGCCTTTAGCAGTACCATCTAATTTAGTGACTGTTAGCCCTGTTAAACCAACGGCTTCATCAAATAATTTGGTTTGGCTCAACGCGTTTTGGCCTGTGCCAGCATCAAGCGTTAACATCACTTCATGGGGCGCATTCACGTCGAGCTTTTTCATCACTCTAACAACTTTCTTCAACTCTTCCATTAAATGCGCTTTATTTTGTAAGCGGCCTGCAGTGTCGGCAATGATAATATCAACCTTACGTGCTTTAGCAGCACTAATGGCATCAAAAATAACGGAAGCACTATCAGCACCGGTATGCTGAGCAATAACAGGAATATCATTACGATCGCCCCATACTTGCAATTGCTCTACCGCTGCAGCTCTAAAAGTATCACCTGCGGCTAACATTACCGATTTACCCTGTGCTTGAAATTGTTTAGCTAGCTTACCTATAGTCGTGGTTTTACCTACGCCATTAACACCCACCATCAACATAACAAAAGGTCCATCACTTTCAGGAATTTCTAATGGCTGGCTAACCTTTTCAATAACCTTTTTTAACTCTACTTTTAATAATTCATACAATGCTTCAGCATCTTTTAGTTGCTTACGGTTAGCACTTTGCGTAAGCGAGTCGATAATTTTCATGGTGGTTTCAACACCCACATCTGCCATCAACAAATGTGTTTCTAGCTCTTCAAACAAATCATCATCAATTTGTTTGCCTCTAAATAAGTCAAATAAACCGCCACCTAAGTTGTGACGCGTTTTACTTAAACCTTGCTTTAGACGAGCAAAAAAGCCAAGTTTAGCTTCTTGAGATGGCTCAGTAATTTTAGATGTTGTCGATTCATCTTGTTCTATAGCTTCAGATGTTAGCAACTCTTCTGACTCTATAGCTTCAGTTATTGATGGCTCTTCTGGCTCTATTTTCTTGGGTGTGAGCGGCTCTGGCTCTGGCTCTGGCTCTGGCTCTGGCTCTGGCTCTGGCTCTGGCTCTGGCTCTGGCTCTGGCTCTGGCTCTGGCTCTGGCAGAATATCTTCAACCAGCGTTTCAACTGTTGCAACAACTTCATCAACGACCGTTTCGCTAGATGCTGAATCGGCTTCAGACTCTTGCTCTACAATAGTCTGCTCTTGTGAAGTATTATCTTCTTCAGCAACTTGATCTTTCTCATCCTGACCAAAACCTAGCCAGGAAAACATACCTTTTTTCTTCTTCGACACTTTATTCGACCTAACAGTATTGTTGTATCTATTGCGAATTCAACTAAAGGTTTCAGTTCGCTTGGATATCATTATGGTGTAAAATTGCCGCTATATTAGCATTAATAATGATAACTGTCAGTGATATGAATCAAGGTCGAAAACAACAAAACAAAAAGGCTACATCTGGCAGTATTCGTATTATTGCAGGCAAACATAGAGGCAGAAAACTGCCTGTACTAATGGCTGAAGGTTTAAGACCCACCACTGATCGAGTGAAAGAAACTCTATTTAATTGGTTAATGCCTTACGTTCACGAGGCTAATTGCCTAGATTGTTTTGCCGGTGCTGGCAGTTTAGGTTTTGAGGCACTTTCTCGTGGTGCCTCAAAAGTTAGCCTAATTGAGCTTAATAAAAATGCTGCTAAGCAGTTACTGGCTAACAAGCAGCTTCTTAAATCTGACGATTTAGTGATATGTAATGCCAATGTATTAGACTTTCTTAATACTCAAACACCTTCAAAATTTGATATCGTTTTTATTGATCCCCCTTTCAGACAGAACTTAATTTCACAAACCTGTGAATTACTAGAAGATGGTTGGTTAACCGAACAAGCATTAATTTATGTAGAAATGGAAGCGGAAGGTAATCAACAATTACCTAACAATTGGCAATTATTAAAAGAAAAAGTTGCCGGGCAAGTCGCTTATCGTTTATATCAACGAACGGAAAGCCAACGCACTGAAAATAAACAATAATGATCAAACTTCATAAACTTGACGGTTATATTCAAACCATTTTACTTGCTGAGTATGCTGATAAATTATTATTACTTGATGGTTGTAGTCGCGCAGACGTTTCACTAATCAAACACTTTATTAGTGATACATTGCAAAGACCATTAACAGATTTACATTTGGTTATTGTTACGCATATGCACCCTGATCACGCAGGTGCGGCTCATAAACTAAGAAAAGTAACAGGGTGCAAAATTGCTAGTGCCAATGTAGAAGGTCAATGGTATAGCGGCTTTGGTGGTAAAATAAGACATCTTACTGACTTGCTCTTAACACGTTGGGTAGCAAACAAGATAAAACAACCTCAGCGTTGGTTATGGTATTCAAGTAAGTTATCACCAGACTATAAACTTAATGATAATGATAGTCTGCCCGGTTTTGACGATTGGCAAGCTTTAGCAACTCAAGGTCATACTGACAGAGATTTATCATTACACCACCTGCCCAGTAATAGTGTTTATATTGCTGATTTAATCGTATCGACTAGAAAAGGTTTTATTCCACCTTTTCCTGTTTCCTACCCCAATCGTTATCGTAGCTCATTAAAGAAAATAGCTAAACTAAATGCGAAAAGTATCATTCTTGCTCATGGCGGTGAAGTAGAGTTGTCTCCGCAAGCATTTGAACAACTATTAGAAAAAACGCCAACAGAACCGGAGACGCATTGGCGCGCAGTGAAAACGAAATTAAAACTAGTATTAAGCAAGTAGTGAGTTTCGAAATGATTGCTTTCGCTACACGCGACTTATTTAACTTAACTTACTGTTTTTATTACTAACTTAAAATCAATCTATCTCAATACCAAGATTAGAAAGACCTTCTGCCAATACCATCTCTTTAGCTAACTGACATGAGCGTTTATTTTCAGCAGCAAACTTTAGAAAATCAAACAGTTCATCTTGTGTCTCTTTTTCCCACACCGCCAAAGGATGCTCATTTATATTGGCTGCCTGCACTTCGGTTTCGCCTTCATCAACAAGTAACAGCTCAACATAATAGCTAACACTGTTATGAGATAAGCGACTGACGCTATTAATATCTTCATGGTCTTTATCTGTACCATTAGACTGGATAAGCTGCAATAAAGACATCATTGCCATACAAACATCAAGGGCGGGGAAAACACCAAAGGAGTCAAATGTTTCAGGATCAGGAGTTTGCTCTTCTAATTTATTTAACTGAGCATTAATATTGATTTTAATTTGATTGTTTTTATCTAACCATTGCCACACTAAATCAAGTTGATTGCGCAGTAATGCATAGTCACCAAACTGGCTACTTTCACTAAACATTCGATAATTAGGTAACATGCGCTCTAATAATGCGCCAGCAAATGCAATTTGTTGCCAGTGGCTCAATTTTTCAAAAGGAAGATGTATGGCCAAATTGTTCTCGTTTATGATAATAGCAAGGAAGTAGCTAAAGTATAAACGAGGATCTATGCCCAAACCACCTCAAGATGAGAGTTATTCTCTCTAGTGAAAACTAATTCTTCCCTATTTTTAGTTAACTGTTTTTAGTTAACTGTCTTTGTGCATATTCAAACTTTAATCTGTATTCTGTGAGTTTACTTTCTAGCTCATCAATTTGCTCAAGAAATTGTTCTTTTTTGTCATTATGTTGGGTAATCATCTCACTATTTTCATCACGCAAATACTTGATGGTTTCGCGCACTTGATCGTTATCTTGTTCTTGTTTGTCTCGGCTAGCGTTAAAGCGGTTTAAAATATTTTCCTGCCCGTCTTGTGCTAATTTCACTTGTGACTTAAGTGACTCAACCTCTTTTTGATACAACTTAATATCTGATTGTTCTGTAATTAAATTGCCTGCTAATTCTTGATTATTTTTCTCTAACTGAGTGATTTGCTGTTGAGATGCTTCTTGGGTTTGCTGTTGCTGTTTTTCCTGCAAAGAGTGACTTTTTTGTTCTTCTAACAGCTGTTCTTTCAACTTAGTTTGTTGATCATTTAATTGATTTAGTTCTTGTTTATAGTCTTGAGACGTTTTTACTTGTTGCTTAATTTCATTTTCTAAGAACACTAGTTTTTCTTGCTGCTCTGCTAAAGTTTTTTTCTGCTCTTTAGTTTCGTTTTGTGTTTGCTGAAGCTGCTCATTTATTTGCGCTACTTTTTTCTCTGCTTCTTCTTTTGCATTTACTACTTGATTTTGATGTTGCTCTGTTTGTGATTTTTTCTGCGCTTCAGCTTCATTTTGAGCCTGCTGTAATTGCTCATTCATCTGGGCAATTTTTTGCTCTGCTTTTTCTTTTGCATTTACTACTTGGTTTTGATGTTGCTCTGTCAGTGATTTTTTCTGCGCTTCAGCTTCATTTTGAGCCTGCTGTAATTGCTCATTCATCTGGGCAATTTTTTTCTCTGCTTCTTCTTTTGCATTTATTACTTGATTTTGATGTTGCTCTGTCAGTGATTTTTTCTGCGCTTCAGCTTCATTTTGTACCTGTTGTAATTGCTCATTCATCTGGGCAATTTTTTGCTCTGCTTCTGCTTTTGCATTTTCTATTTGATTTTGATGTTGTTCTGTCAGTGATTTTTTCTGCGCTTCAGCCTCATTTTGTGCGTGATGTAATTGCTCATTCATCTGGGCAATTTTTTGTTCTGCTTCTTGTTTTGCACTTTCTACTTGATTTTGATGTTGTTCTTGAGTGCTTACAAAATCACTACTTGATGCTTTTAATTGTTTATTTAACTCTGTGATTTGTTTTTTCTGTTCAATCAATGTTGAAGTTTGCAATTCATCCGTTTTTTGCCAAGTTTCTTCTGATTTTTGTAATTTATCTTCACTGTTCGTTCGTTGCTTTTCAACAATATCTAAACGCTCTATTAACACTTGTTCTTGCTCAGCAAACACCGTTAAACTTTCATTAAGGGTTGAAATTTCTTGTTGTTGTTCGTTTAATTCTTTTTCATTGGCAGCTACTTTAGTATTTTGCACTTTATCTTGCTCACTAAAATTCGCATGCGCTTGTTGCTGCTGCTCTTTTTGACTTGAAATTTCTTGTTTTAGGCTGTCGATGGTGTGAAGTAAATTTTTGGTTTGCTCATCAAGCGTTAATTTTGAATTTTGTTGTTCACTTGATAACTTTGTTTGCTCTTCTGCTAAAGCGGCTTTAAGTAAAATGTTCTCGTGCTCTAAACGTTCATTAGTTTCAGTAAAATTAATATTTTGCTGCGTTAATTCAACTTGGAATTTCTGTTCAGTGGTTTGTTGTTTTGCTAACTCTTCATCTAACTGTTGCTTAATTCTATCTTTTTCTTGCCCTAATTGAGTAAGTTTTTTCACTGAATCAGCATCATTAGCTTTTAATGCCGCCTGATTGTCAGAATATTTACTTTGTTCATCGGTCAACTGTGCTTTTAAACTGGAAATACTTTCTTCTAGTTGATTAATTTGATTAGAGAAATTTTTGCTTTGTTCAGAGAGATCTTTTTGACTAGTTTGGTAGTTGTTTTCTAAAGCAAGATAAGCAGGGTCTTGTTCTACATTAATTTTTTTATTTGATTCTTTAGGCGTAGCTGCACAAATAAGCTGAGTTAGCTTTTCTTCAATTTGAATATAAACATCACTTGCTAGGCTTTGTATTTGCTCTTCTACGTCCTTGGTGAGCTTATCTTTTTCTGCCATTATATTTTCACTATCAAATACTGATACTAATTAAATTAGCACAAGAAGGCCTCTATCGAAATAAACAATTACAATTTTTTAGTGTTAAAAACAAAAAAGGAGCTAAAAAGCTCCTTTTTTATAATCAACGCTAGCAATCAAAACTAGCTTTCGTTGGCAGCTTCTTTACCAACAGGTACTATTTGAACGCCCGATACCTTACTTTCAGATACGCGGTTACGCAATTGTACTAAATGGTTAACTTGCGTTAGTGAACCTAACATCGAGTAAATTGGTACAAATAAACCACGCTTATGGAAATCAAGCACTTTATCGTCAGATAAGTTTTTGATTTTATCTTCGTTAATGGTAAATATTCCAACTAATTTCTTTTTCTCACCCGTGCTTAACGCAATGTTTAATTCAAGTTCTTGAAGTAAATCATTTTCCTGTAATTCTTTAATGAAAGTTTCTGTCATTCTTTCATTGTCATACAAACGCCCTAATGCTTGTTGCACATTAGTAAGCACTTCAGACTCTTTACCATCATCTTCATATAATGCTAAATCTTTGTCTTCGCCAACAAATTCGCTATCAAGATCGATACAGGCAGTTAATGTATTTTCTTTATCTGGATCTATACCTAATGAAAATGGAACCATTGAAATGCTTTGCGGCATTGATAGGGCAATCCATTTATCATCTTGGAAAAATACGTTCTCACCCGCCTCTAAGCCCAACATAGCAACACTGCGAAAGCGTTCAGATTCTGGATTTTTAACCAAAACTATAGGAAAGCTTGCTGATGATTGAGCATACTCTGCTGCAGAAACAGGGACGATGTGCTGCTCAGCTATGTGTGAAATATTGCGTGTATTAGCAAGTTTTAATTTTTGGTGTTGTTCTTTTCTTACTGGTACGATGTTCGCCATGATTTATTCTCTTTATCGGTGCTTCTATTCTCACAATACTTGAATATAAGGGCACATTTTTTATAATAATGTAATTGAATGAAATTAATTACTGCGTTCTTTTTCTATTTTTTTTCGATATAGGTAAGTTATGGAGACACCTGTTTTAGCTTTCAATGCTAAACTTAAAATAATTCAAAATAAATTGTACTATTACGTGAAGGTGAGCTTAATTAAAGATGGCAAAAATATTTTTCTATTTCATGTTATTGGTGTTTACTACACCCGTTAGTGCTCAGCCTAAAATTGCAGTGCAGCACCAACGTAGTGCTAAAAATTTAGCTCAAATAAAAGTCACTAACCAAACCATTGAAACGTTAATTTGCTATGTTGCGATTGACGGCCATAAAATATATTTTCGCCTACAAGCTAACCAACCATCGAAATGGTATAAAGCGACAGATACTCGCATGAATTCCAGCAATTTTAGTACTTGGTGCGACTATTTGTATTTACACCCTAAATATAAGAAAAAGAAAAAATAATACTTTATATCAAATGGATAAGACTATTTCTTTAAACCTATAACAACATATTCACCATTAACGTTGAGCTTTACAGAGACAGGGTTGCTTGATTCGTTTTTCCAGTACCACCCATGAGCTCCGGAAAAAGGGGCTGTAAAACTACCTTTCATTTCCTTCAACGTGGCAATCGCGTAACTTTCAAAATATCCCGTTGTATCACCTTCTGGCTCGCCGTGTAAATCAAAATAAAGCGGTTCACCATCCGTTTGCCAGTCATAGGTCATTTTCTTAAATTTTTGCATTGAAAATTTAAACTCAACACCGCGCCCTGCTGGAACGATAACGTCGACACTATCAGATGATTGTTTAGCCTCTGTTTTAACCGTATTTTTATTTTCAATAATAGAAGGAGTTGCCAGTGCAGTTAACCCAAGCTTTGCGCCAACCCCTGTTGGGTCAATATTGTATTCTGCTGGCAAAATAATACTGACCAGAGCTAATGCTGCGATGATTAAAGCGATGATCGTAGATTTAATCAAAGCCGTTGTTGATAAAGTGTGTTGCATGTTTACATCTCTTTAATTAATAATATAACCCGTTAACTGAAATCCAATCAGTATAAAACCCGCACTCACCAACAAGGTATTTGCTGTGGTAGAGAACAAGTTAAATGTGTGGTGTTTCCGCCAAAAACTAAAAATAAGTAAAATAAAAATTAGCGCGGAAAATTGCCCAAGTTCGACACCTAAATTAAAGGCGATTAAATTGATAAACAAACCGTCTTGTGGCAGTTGAAATTCTTGTAGTTTAGTCGCTAAACCAAAACCATGAAACAAACCAAAAATAAGCACGGCAGCTTTAGGGTTTGGCGTGTAACCTAACGTTCGTTTAAAACCGCCTAAGTTATCAAATCCTTTATAAACAACGGATAATCCAATAATAGCATCAACTAAGTAAGCATTGACTTGTAGATCCCAAAGCACACCTAAAAGTAACGTTAAGCTGTGACCTAAGGTGAACATGCTGACATAAAGTAGAATATCTCTGCTCTTATACAAAAAGAAGATCACGCCAACTAAAAATAGTAGGTGATCATAACCAGTGACCATGTGCTTAGCGCCAATGTACATAAAAGCAATGAATTGCACACCGGTATTATTTAATAAAAAATTCCGAGTGCTTTCATCTACACCATGAGCCATTAATTCAAAAGGTATTAAGGCTGCTATGCATATGAAAAAGATAGAAAATAGTAAATGATAATTGCTTCTTGTCATCAATAAACCCATAGCTTGTTATTATTTTGGAGCTTCATTATCAAATGATACTTTACGAAAGAGCTCATGGAAATATTGAATGCCCTCAACATAGTCTTTTATTTTTATATGCTCATCAATGCCATGTATAGTTTTTTGAACATCTGGCGTAAGCTTAATCATTAAAAAGCGATAAACAGAGTCTGTTAAGGGGTAGAAATATTTGGAATCAGTTCCGCCCATCACTAGGTAAGGAGCCACTAAACTATCTGGTTCAAACTCCCTAATTGTCTGAGAAATCCACTTGTAGCCTTTTGAATCAGTACTGGATACTTTTGATGGATTATTGTTCATGAAAACTTCAAAGCTAACTCTTCCATCATTCACAATACTTTTCACGCTAGCTAAAACCGTTTCCCAGGTTTCTCCTGGTAAGATTCTAAAATTAACAACCACGCTTGCTTTAGTAGGTAAAATATTAGATTTACTACTACCTTTCATCATTGTTACCGCTGTAGTCGTGCGAAGGCCCGCCGCTTTACTGTGATCAGCCAATAGTTTTTTCTTTATTAATGGGGCTGTTAACCACTGATTTGCCATAGCAAATCGTGTTTTAAAGTCAGCATAACTTCCTATCGCATCAAACGTTAAATTAGTATAACGAAGGGTTGGGGTAAATTTATTTTGTTCTAATTTCACTATAGCTTCGGCTAAAATTCCAGGACCCGTATTTTCTGGTGGCATAGAAGAGTGCCCACCTGGTCGCTCTGCTATCAAACGAATATTCATAAAACCTTTTTCGGCAATACCAATAATACCTACTGATTGCGTTACATTTTTAATATAACCTTTTAAAATAGCACCACCTTCATCGAGTACAAATTCAAAACTTACACCTTGTTGTTCAAAATATTCGGCAACCTTTTTGGCTCCTTGGCTGCCACCCACTTCTTCATCATGCCCAAAAGCAAAATATAGGGTACGTTTAGGCTGTTTACCTTCTTTAAGACTAAGCTCCATTGCTTCCATCAGTGCCATCACAGTTGCTTTATCATCTAAAGCTCCGCGCCCCCATATATTGTCTTTATCAACCACACCGGCAAAAGCATCATGAGTCCATTTATCTTTTGTGTCTTGATCTACAGGCACTACATCCATATGACCCATAAACAAGGCTGGTTTTAAATTAGAATCGCTTCCTTGAAATTTATAAACTAGAGAGTATTCATTGATAATTTTACGCTCAGCCAATTGATGTACTCTAGGAAAGCTAACTTGTAAATGCTGATGAAAGGCTAAAAAAGGCTCAGGTATAACGGGTGCAGGATAATCTCGTGAAATAGTCGCTATTTGTATTGCTTTAGAAAAATTAGCAACTACTTTTTCTTGATCGACAACAACACGCTTGGTTTGTTTTTGGGGATGGAATTGTTGATCAACATATAAGGTATTTGCTCTATATGTTCCAAATATAATGACTATTACAACAATGGTGCTTAATAAGCTAATTATTTTTTTCATATTATTCCCAATGCATTAGATAGGATTATAACGATAGCATAATATATTTACTAAATATGCGAATGGCCTTGAGAAATAAAACCATTGAAAATCAGTGGCAAATTTTGCACGGTTAAATAACGCTGAATTATAATCAGCAAGATTCGTTATGGTTTTGTCGACTCAATTTTTGGAAAAAACCCCATACTTCTCATAATAAATGCAAAACTTGTCCGATAAAAAATCTGCTAGACTTAAACAAACAACCCCATTATTTTAGTGACTCAATATTACATAAAATAGCAAAATGATGCTTTTTTATAGTAATATAAAGATGTTTGGTTGTTTACTATCAAGCTTCAACTTTGTTTTATTATGGATAAAAACACACCTATATGACTTTACTTATTACCTACCTCATTGTTGCCATAGGTGTCTCATTTATATGTTCAATCCTAGAGGCGGTATTATTATCAGTTACGCCTACTTTTGTAGCACAAAAGCTTGAAGCAAAAGAGAAGGGAGCTAAGAAATTAGCGCAAGTAAGAGATAAACTTGATCATTCAATTTCGAGTATTTTAATTCTCAATACCTTTGCTCATACTATGGGCGCGGCAGGCGTTGGCGCTCAAGCCATACGTATTTTTGGAGAGCAAAAAGAAACTTTAATCGCGTTTTTATTAACGTTAGCCATTCTATATTTTTCCGAAATTATTCCTAAAACCCTCGGCGCAAATTTTTGGCGAAGTTTAGCTATTCCATCAGCTTATGTGATTTCATTCTTAGTGAAACTGGTTTATCCCTTTGTTTGGTTTTCATCATTACTTACCAGAATGTTTAGTAAAGGACACCCTGATGTCATTACTAGGGAAGAATTACTTACGGTCGCAGCACTAAGCCATAAAGGCGGAACGCTAGATAACCAAGAAAGCCAATTGGTAGAAAACATTTTGAAGTTAAGGGATGTAAAAACAGAGGATATTTTAACGCCGCGCAGCGTCGTTCACGCCTTAGCAAAAGAAATTACCATAAGTGAAGCCATTTCCAATGAAAAAACAGCTAACTTTACCCGTATTCCTGTTTACGATGGAACTATTGATAACATTACCGGCGTTGTTATAAAAGCTCCTTTATTCGAAAACGAAAGGCTAGGAAATGGCGAGCTTGCACTGAGTGATGTTGCCACACCCATTTGGCGAGTTTCAGAGAGATTACCTGTATTAAAACTGTTGGATTTATTTATTAAGCGAAATGAACATATTTTTATCGTGGAAGACCATTTTGGACAAACGGCTGGCGTTGTTTCACTTGAAGATGCCATAGAAACTTTCTTGGGGCGTGAAATAGTCGATGAAAGTGATCAAGTTGAAGATTTACAAAAATTAGCAAAAGCTAATTATCGCCAGCGTTTAAAGCGTAAATTCAATAAGAAAAATAATGATATTAAATAAATGTTACTTTTAATATCATCTAAGGCGAGTGGTATATTACAAAAAAATATGAACAAGAGAACCTAGACGATATGCTCCGATAAATAATCTACCAGTAATCTTATTTTTGGTGACAAGTGTCGATTATGAGGATAAACCGCCCATATACCTTCATCACGTTCCCTATAATTATCTAGCAAGGTAACTAGCTCACCGCTTTGAAGGTAGTGCTGAACATAGTAATCGGGTAATTGTACTATCCCTAGCCCCTTCAGTGCGGCATCTACTAAGCTATAGCCGCTGTTATAACGCAGTCTTCCAGTTACACGAATATTTTTTTCTTTTCCTGCATCTCTAAAATGCCAATAATCTAAAGTTCCTAACAAACAACTGTGTTTATTAAGTTCAGACAATGAGTGAGGCACGCCATATTTACTCAGGTAATCAGGTGATGCGCAAACATAGTTCGTTCTTTTTCCTAACTTTTTCGCCATCATAGTTGAGTCCGTTAACTTTCCAAGACGGATAGCCAAATCATAGCCTCCTTCAACCAAATCGACTTTCTGATTGCTAAAGTAAGCAAGCACTTCAACATCGCTAAACTTCATGGCAAAGTCATTTACCAAAGGCATTATTTGTTGTTCACCATAAGTTACTGGCGCGGTCAGTCTAATTTTACCCTGGGGTTTTGATTGTAAATTAGTGATGGCTCGTTCTGCTTCATCCAAACCATCAAGAACACTGCGGCAGTGCTGATAAAAAACACGCCCTTCTTCCGTTAACGAAACTTTACGTGTAGTGCGATAAAACAGCTTTGTATCAAGACGCTTTTCTAATGCGCTAATTTGACGGCTAACCTGAGCGGTAGAAATTGCCATTTTCTTTGATGCTTGAGTAAAGCTCTCAGTTTCTGCAACATAGACAAATTCGCTTATTCCTTCCCACTGCATGATTATTACCTATGTGTAAAAGTGATTTTCAATTTAGATATATTATCATCTCTGAAGAAATAAATATAATGGGCTAATATCTAAAGAGTGTATTTTTAACAATCATAAACTGAACCGTGAGAATCAATATGTCTGATCAATTTATTAAATCAAAAGCCGCTATTGCTTGGGGCCCTAAACAACCATTATCTATTGAAGAAGTCGATGTAATGCTACCCCGCAAAGGTGAAGTATTAGTAAAAGTTATTGCTTCTGGCGTATGTCATACCGATGCCTTTACCTTATCTGGAGATGATCCAGAAGGTATTTTCCCAGTAATTTTAGGTCACGAAGGTGGTGGTATTGTTGAACAAATCGGCGAAGGCGTTACTAGCGTTCAAGTCGGCGATCACGTTATTCCTTTATACACGCCTGAGTGTGGCGAATGTAAGTTCTGTTTATCGGGTAAAACTAACCTTTGTCAAAAAATTCGTGAAACTCAAGGAAAAGGTTTGATGCCTGATGGCACCACCCGTTTTTATAAAGACGGACAACCAATTTTCCATTATATGGGCTGTTCAACATTCTCTGAGTATACAGTATTACCAGAGATTTCTTTGGCGAAAGTCAATAAAGAAGCCCCTCTAGAAGAAGTATGTTTACTCGGTTGTGGCGTTACTACCGGTATGGGCGCAGTAATGAATACTGCTAAAGTTGAAGAAGGCGCAACCGTTGCCATTTTTGGGTTGGGTGGTATTGGGCTTTCAGCAGTTATCGGCGCAGCCATGGCAAAAGCCAGCCGTATTATTGCGATTGACATCAACGAAAGTAAATTTGAGTTAGCAAAAAAATTAGGCGCTACTGATTTCATTAACCCTAAAGATTACGACAAGCCCATTCAAGATGTCATTGTTGAATTAACCGATGGCGGCGTTGATTATTCATTTGAATGTATTGGTAATGTGAACTTAATGCGATCTGCTTTAGAATGTTGTCACAAGGGTTGGGGTGAATCAATAATCATTGGTGTTGCCGGTGCAGGACAAGAAATATCAACTCGTCCTTTTCAGTTAGTCACAGGTCGAGTTTGGCGAGGTACTGCTTTTGGCGGCGTAAAAGGTCGCTCAGAATTACCTGATTATGTAGAACGTTATTTACAAGGTGAATTTAAACTAAGTGATTTCATAACGCACACTATGCCTTTGGAAGACATCAATGAGTCATTTGAATTAATGCATAAAGGCGAAAGTATTCGCAGTGTTATTCATTTTGATAAGTAATTAATAAGTAAGAATGACCCAACTTCCTCACCATGTTAATAACATTATGAGGAAGTCTTAAAGGTACGACAATGACAATTGACTATTCAATAGAAAACGTAAGTGTAAACAAAAGCTTTGGTGGTTGGAATAAGCAATATAACCATCACTCCAAAACATTAAACTGCAACATGCGATTTGCTATCTACTTACCACCACAGGCATCAAAAGGGATAAAAGTTCCTGTGCTGTACTGGCTTTCGGGTCTCACCTGTACTGATGAAAATTTTATGCAAAAAGCGGGCGCTCAGCGGATCGCGGCAGAATTAGGCATTGCCATTGTGGCCTCTGATACTAGTCCTCGTGGTAATGATGTAGCAGATGATGAAGGTTATGATTTGGGTCAAGGCGCAGGATTTTACGTCAATGCTACCCAAGCCCCATGGAGTCGTCATTATCAAATGTACGACTATGTGGTTAACGAGCTACCTGAGCTAATTGAATCGACCTTTCCAGTATCAGATAAACGAGCGATTGCCGGGCATTCGATGGGCGGGCATGGAGCGCTAACCGTCGCGATGCTTAATCCAGAACTCTATAGCTCAATGTCGGCATTTAGCCCAATCAGTAATCCTGTAAATTGTCCTTGGGGGCAAAAAGCTTTTACCGCCTATCTCGGTAAAGACAAAGCAACTTGGCGAAACCATGATGCCAGTGAACTAATGCGACAAGCCCACCAGTTTGTTCCTGCAAGAGTAGATCAGGGTGGAGCCGATGATTTTCTGGTAGAGCAGTTAAAGCCAGAATCATTAGAAGCAGCAGCAAAAGTCAGTAACTATCCGTTGGAATTGCACCTTCACGAAGGTTTTGATCACAGCTACTACTTTATCGCGAGTTTTATTGAAGCGCATTTGCGCTTCCATGCTATTCACTTAAACCAATAACCCCAAAATCAGCTCAAGCATTCATAGCAAAAACAAATTGGCATCATCAAAACACAGCAAGATTGGCTATTTATAAAAAACCAATCTCTTGCTATTGTTTTATTCAGAAGATTAATAGCAAACGGTATGCCGTTGAGATAATTTGCTGATGTTAAAACTAGATCGCAATAAAAAACTTCCTCTGTTCGAACAACTTGTCTGTTTAATTAAAGACAAAGTAGATTCTGGTGAACTACTTGTCGGAGACAAACTTCCTGCATCGAGAGATTTAGCAAAACAATTATCAATAAGTCGCACTACTGTGTGCAGAGCCTATGATGAATTATATGCACTGGGATACATTGAAAGTAACCAAGGTTCTTTTTCCAAAATACGTCAAGTTGATAAGCCGTTATCCAAACAAGAAAGCAGAAAAAACACTCTTGATTGGCAAAGACTCTGCAACAAGAAAACCTTAGGTATTCACCAAGCAATTACCAAGATAGACAAAGAAAATAAGCTTTGCCTTGTAGCTGATCCTATTGATTTCGTGTCATTAGCGCCGACATCAAAAATTATGCCTATTGATAATTTTCGCAAATGTATAAATCAAGTATTAAAATCAACAGGGGCTGATTTATTGCAATATGGAGAGACCTTAGGTTTTCTTCCGCTTAGAGAATACATTGCCAAACACCTAAGACAACACGGCATAGTGACCACCGCAGATGAAATTATTCTCACCAATGGCGCTCAGCATGCCATCGATCTCATTTTAAAGCTTTTGGTGACCGAACATGACCATATTCACATTGAGTCTCCTACATATGCTCTAATTCTACCGCTACTTAATGCGTTAGGCGCAACAACTAATGCCATTACCATGAATGAAAATGGTCTTGATTTAACTGAATTAGAACAGAAAATACAACAAGATCCGGGCAAATTACTTTATAGCATGCCTAATTTTCACAACCCTACAGGCATATCAACATCACAAGAACATAGAGAACAACTCTTACAGCTGTGCACAAAATATAAACTGCCCATTATAGAAGATGGCTTTGTTGATGAAATGAAGTATTTTGGCAAAACACCTCAACCCATTAAGGCAATGGATAAACACGGACTGGTTATTTATATTGGCAGTTTTTCTAAAATCTTATTCCCCGGTATTCGTATTGGTTGGGTAGTGGCAGATAAAAATTTAATCAATATGCTGGGCTCATTAAAACAAGCAACCTCATTGCAAAGTAATGCACTTGATCATGCCGCAATTAATTTATTTTGTCGCAAAGGTTTTTACCAGCAACATATTAAACGTAGCCATGCACTCTATAAAAAACGCATGCAAGTCGCTATTAAAGAGGCTAAGAAAGCTTTTCCTAGTGATTTATTCAACATCACCACGCCTAACGGAGGCTACTTACTCTTTGTTAGTGCTAAAAACAAAACAATAAACGAACAAGCACTTATCGAGGCCATTCGAAACAAAGGAGTTCTGGTTAGTTCGGGTAGTAAATACTTTGCTCAAGGCAGTGACTATGCGCACTTTAGAATTTCAATTGCCAAACCTGAAGTAAATGAAATCATAAAAGGCTTTGAAAAAATTAAACAAGCAATAACAGGATTACTAAAATGAAGTTAGTCAAAAAATCTAACTACCTAAGTATATTACCTTTTCTAGCTAAAGTTGATATTAATCACCACTTCGCCAAGTCAGTATTAACGCAACGGGCAAAAGGCACGGTTTATGTTGACGATGAGATAACGCCAAGTAGTTTTTATATTATCAGTGGATACGGTATGTCATTGCTTTTTGGTAAAACAGATAACAATGAATTTAACCTGCAATTACGAGATTACTTGCTCAATAATAACAATCACCGAACAGAGGATGAGTATTTACAAGTATATCCTCCGCAATGGAGCAATGTTCTTGCACAATTATGTGGCGATAAATTGATATCAAATGAAGATCTTTGCTCTGCTGAGCAACTAAATCACGTTGTTCAATATACCCGCGTTAACTTTGAGTTTAATGAAAATAAATTCAAGCAAGCAATTGCCGCTCAAAAAAATCATCTAAGCAAACAAGCCATTAAAGAAATAAGCAAAGACATATATCAACAATTAGACGGCGTTGTAGTTCCTAAAAATTTTTGGTTAAGCGCTGAAAGCTTTATAAAATATGGCAAAGGTTATGTTCTTATGGTCAGTGATAATATTGCCTCTACCGCTTATTCTGCCACTATTGATGAAAACATATTAGAGATAGGTATAGAAACCAATCCAGCATTTCGTGGTAACGGTTATGCATTTTCTATTTGTAGAAAAATAATTGAATACAGCCTTGCTAGCAACCTACTACCCGTATGGGCGTGCAAGCTTGAAAACACCGCGTCATACTTGTTAGCACAAAAGCTTGGTTTTACCGTAAGCAAAGAGTTGCCCTATTATCGCTTGTGTAAAAATAGGTAACATTCTATTTATTAACATTCATATTAAATAGCTTTATGGTAACAGGCATAACAATATAAGAAATAATTGGGACAATAATAGCCACCACAATACACACTTGTAAAAGTTTGCTCGCAGGCAAATACGGTTCAACCCAATGTGGAATAGAGTACACTAGGGGTACTAGCGCAAAATAATTAATCAGTGCGATTAGGTGTTTGTTTGGCGCTGTCATTATCGGCTCCTTACAATAAACATCATGCTGAATTACTGCTTGCTAATCACAACAATTTCAACGTCATTCTTGGCTATTATTTCTGCTTTATAAAGTCGAATTAAATCGCCATCTTCAGAACTAAAAGTATTATTTTCATCGGTGAATTCAGCATGGCCTTTACTAACATAGGCTAAAATTTCATCATTAAATTTAATGCTTTCACCTGACGCTAAACGCACAACATCTATCGTTGTTTTGCTACCAAAAGTTTTATTTTGTTTTTTTTGTCCGCCATAAATACGAGTGACACCATTTGCTTTTAGCGTGTAATGTTTATATCCCGCCGGTTGTTCTGACTCTTCAGGCAATACCCATAGCTGCAACATACGATTCTTAGTAGTGTCTGGGTTAACCTCATTATGGGAAAAACCTTCACCTCCTGCACGTTGCACTTGCACTTCTCCAGCAAGTAAACTTTGTCCGTGCTCTAAAGAACCTTCGTGACTTACACGGCCAGCCATCATTATTGAAATCACATCAATTTCTTTATGTGGATGCATGTGTGTTTCACCATGAGGATTAAATTGCGCATCGGCTAAATAAACAAAGTTACCAATGCCATCAAAAGTATTCGATGCTTTACTGCTGCCAAAAACACGACGGTCAGTCACTAAGCGGTGCTCGGTCAAACCCGCAAAGCCGCCCAATGGTAGTGATTTTCTACTAAGTACTTGCATGCTCTACTCCGTTTATCAAATTCTGTAATTTGCTTTTGTGACAACCATATTAAGTCATGTTCTCCGTTTGATAAATACGTATTTATTGTTATGATAATTTCATATTCAACAACAATAGGCTAAAAGTATGGAGCATGATTTAAATGACATGATGGTATTCTTAGCCGTTGTTGAAATGGGCAGTTTTACACTCGCAGCCGACAAACTAGGCATTCCCAAGGCGAATGTAAGTCGGAAAGTATCGCGTTTAGAGCAACAATTAGCCGTTACTTTGTTAGAACGATCTACTCGCTCACAACATTTAACAGAAGCGGGCAGCCGCTACTTAATACATTGCAAACGTGTTCATGAAGAATTGGATTTAGCGACTGCGTCCGTCTCTGAAATATTGCATAGTTATAAAGGCGAGATAAAGGTTGGTGCCTCAGTCGCCTCTGGTCAGCAAATTTTAAGACCTGCTCTTGCCAAATTTATGCATCAATACCCCGAACTGAAAGTACAGCTAAACTTAGTAAATCGGCGTGTAGACTTTATAGAGGAAGGTTTTGATGTTGTGATCCGCATTGGGCAGCTAAATGACTCTATGCTGATAGCTAAAAAGCTTGGCACGATTACACGAAAACTATTTGCTAGCCCCACTTATCTCGCTCAACAAGGTAAACCGAAAACAGTAGAGCAATTAATAGCGCATCAATTACTTGTTATGAACCCTACCAACAATGAGCCAAAATTGAACTTGATCTCATCACAGGGTAAAAACTTTACTTTAAACTGTAAACCTCGGTTATTGGTTGATGATTTTGCCATTATTAAGCAATCCCTTATTGATGGTTTAGGTATTGCTGTATTACCAGATTATATGAGTCGAGAAGAAGTAGCGACAGGAAAATTAGTTAATATACTGCCTAATTGGGGCATGGAAGAAGTAGATGTGTATGCACTCTATCCACGCAACCGACTCAAAATTCCAAAGGTTAAAGCTTTTCTTAATTTTGTAGTTCAACTCTATGGTGACGCACTAAAGTTTGAACCACTTCCTGAATAATACTTTATTGATTCACATAGAAGCCGATGATAATAAATAGATTGTAAAAGCTAACTATCATAAGTGATTTCAAGTTAATCATTCTCATTATCGTAGTCACTGTGCTATTAATAGCGTAATATTCAGGAGTCTTTACGTAGTAAAATCTTCAGGAATATAATCTAAATAATGGTTTTGATTATTGTGGGTTATCTTAAAACCACCTTGTTCCCTTTTTATAAAAAAATCAAGGTATTAGTATGGAGCTTCTTGTTTTTAGTCTTCACTCATGTTGCTAATGCAAGTAATCTAACGGTTACCCTTGATGGTGAGTTACCCAAGGCCGTTGAAAAGAATGTTCTATCGCACTTAGGCATACTGCCAGAAACTGAGTTAGAACGCTCAGCATTTATCTATTCTGCTAAAGACAATACATTCAAAGCATTACAATCCTTAGGTTATTACCAAGCCAACATAGTTGCTGTCGTTGAAAAAGATCCATGGCAACTGATTCTCACCATTATTTTAAATAAGCCAACCTTAATCGATAATATCGATGTCCGGGTACGTGGAGAAGCAAAAAACGACCCTTCTTTTATCGCCTTATTAAATAATCATGACATACAACAAGGCGATAAACTTCATCATGGTAAATATGAAGCGCTGAAATCTGATCTACTGTCGTTAGCGCTACAACGAGGTTATTTTAACGGAGTCTTAATCGACAGTAATATAACCATTAAAGACGCTTATCGCTTAGCAGACATCACCATAAGTTATGACAGCGGCCCTCGATATCGATTTGGTGAAATTGTTTTCGATGACTTTGATCTTGACCCTGCTCTATTTTCAAGCTTAATTCCTTTTGAAGCAGGAGCATATTACAGCACTAATGATTTTCATCAATTACAACAGCAACTACAGTCTACTCAGTATTTTGGCAGTGTTCTTGCTGCCCCTGCAGATAAAATAGAAGATAAAACAAACAAACAATATACCATTCCTATCAATGTTTCATTGACGCCGGCAAAAAGTCATTTATTTGATTTCGGCGTTGGTTACGCTACTGATACTCAGTTTCGTCTATCGGCAAGTTGGCGCACTCCGCTCATCAATAAATATGGCCATTTTCAAGAAACGAAATTTGAATACTCTCCCAAAAACCCCACGGGAAAGTTTATTTACAGTATTCCGTTAAGCCACCCCTCTGAAGATGTGTTACGGCTTAAAATGACCATTGAAAATGACGATTATGTTGATTTAACAACGAAGTTTTATTCTGCTCAAATTGGTCGAGTAATCAGTAAGAATAATTGGAATAGACAAATCTATGCTCGATTTCATCAAGAAGCATGGACGTATGATCTTGATGAAAATACGCCAAATATTGATTGGGGTGAGGAAGATCATGTTCAATACATTATTCCGGGTGTTACTTGGTCTAGAACAATTCGTGAGGGCTCTGCTTTAGATCCAAGCGGTGGCTTTAGACAAACCTATAATATTGAAGGTGCGCATTTAAAAGCCGGTTCAGACAATAGCTTTTTCAGAGTGCATGGTCGATGGAATTACATTACCACATTAAAACCAAAGCATAGGTTAGTTACCCGCGCTGAATTAGGCGCCATTTATATTGATAGGGATGCGCAGTTAGCACCTTCTCTACGCTTTTATGCCGGTGGTGACCAGAGTATTCGGGGTTTTGCTTATCAGTCAATTGGCTCTACCATTCCATCTTCATCGGATCCTGATGAAACGGAGACTATTGTTGTGGGTGGAACACGCCTAATGGTTGCCAGTATTGAATACCAATATTATCTCAACAAAATATGGCGTCTTGCCTTGTTTTCTGATGGCGGTAGTGTTGCCAACAAAGGCGAATTTGAGCCGGTATATTCTTTGGGTTCAGGAATACATTATATCTCCCCTGTTGGGGCAGTGAAACTTGATTTTGCTTACGGCATAGATGGCGTCGATAATGATTGGCGTATTCATATTAGTTTAGGGGCTGAATTATGATTTGGCGTCGATTCACGCTGATATTAGCCAAATATGTGGCGATATCTTTTATCTTATTAGCACTGTTGCTCACGACCCCATGGGGTACTCGACTCACGTTAGTGTTACTCAATAACCATAATAGTTTAGCTGTTGAATATAAAAGTGGCTCTTTAATTCGAGACATTGAATTAAACAAGTTTCATTTGCAGCTTGATAAGCTTGATATTGTTATCAACGGGTTATTCGCAGAGTTTGATTTTTCTTGTGTATTGAAAAAAACACTGTGTATCAAATTGGCAAAAGCTGATTATTTCTCTTTGAGGTATGTGGCAAACGAGGAAATTGTTAATCAAGCAAAAGGCGGGATTTCAAATAATTCATTGTTTGAGATGCCATTCGCTATTGAAGCCACCTCTGTAGAGTTAAAGGAAAGTCATCTGAAAATCAATGATACTGAAATCTCTATAGGCCAATTAGTGACACAGCTGGCGATAAGCAAAAGTGAATTTAATATCTTGCAGCCTGCGGCAAGGCAATTAACAATTTCACTTTCCGCTAACGAAAAAACAACGCCTACTACAAATCAGAAAACAACGACTTCGCTAGGTAATAACTTGGCTCAATTACCTGAAATTGATTTACCCATCACACTCAATATTGAGAAATTGCATGTTGATAACATTGCTTTTGAAACTAAAATTGATCAAGACAAACGCGAACAACTGTGGCAATCAACAAATAATCAGCTCAGTGGAGCATGGGTACATACTGAGGTCAGTATTAGTCAGTTTCAAACATCAACATCGACCTTTTCAATTAACCAGTTGGTTGCTGAAGCTAAATTAAAGCCACCTTATCAGATAAATACTCAACTAATAAGCCAAATTAAAAACGTGCCCGGGTGGCCTGAAATAACTAACACTAAGCAGCAAATATCACTGAAAGGTTCACTTGAAAACTTAGCTTATGAGTTAAATAGCGAAGGTAGTTTGGCGTTGACTAGCCAAGGAGAAATGAATTTAACTCATCAGAACATGCCATTTAATATTGCGATAGAGGCAAAAAAAATTCCGATGCCTTTATCGTTAGCAAACTATGGTGAACTATCCTCAATGTCTTTAATACTCTCTGGCGATCTAACTGAGCAAGCCATTGAACTAACAAGCCAACTTACAGGTTATGGTTATAATAATGCGCAAGTCAGCCTAAGAGCCAAGCACCAACAAGGCGGCTTTCGCATTAAAGAATTACTATTTGAAGATAAAGAATCGGCGAGTCACTTAAACGTGCAAGGTAATCTAGCACTATTACCAACCGACACTACATGGCAGCTATCTGCGCAATCGACAGGGTTTTCTTTACCGAAAATTAGCCTAGAAGGCTTGACCGAACTTGGACAAAGCCAAGCACAAATGGACTCCCTTAAATTAAACATTCCCGATTCAATTACAGGGAGAATACAAGGAAACATAGCTAGTACCGGCTCATGGTCTGAGAAGCAATGGGTAATTTCAATAAGCGATACAAACATTTCTGGCAAGATAAATGACTTTGACCTGAATATTAAAGGTGATATTGGTTTAAATCAGACCGGTCATCTAGAGCAAGGAAAACTGTTTGTTGCTTTTAATGATAGTAAATTAACACTGCAGACTGCTGGTGATTCTTTTTGGGATCTTAATGGTCATTTATCTATAGATAATATTAATCAATGGTATCACGGTGTAAATGGCACTTTTGCCAGTGACTTTTCAGTCACCGGAGAGAAAGATAACCCGGTTTTTCGCTTAAGCAGTCAAATCACTCAACTTAGCTGGCAGCATTGGGTTAGTGATACCTTGAAGATAGAAGGAACTTATCAGCCGATGAATGATCATCAAATCGAATTAACGTTGAAAAATAACCAATTAAAATTAGTGAATGAAAACAAGGTTATTAATGTTGATGATTTCATGTTTAGCGTGATGGGAAATGCTACTCAGCATCAAGTGAAGACGCATTGGTTTGGAGACTTAAGCGGGCAACTTGCCTTAACGGGCCATTGGAATGACACCTTTACTCATTGGCAGAACACTGTAGAAACAAGTGCCTTAACTTATCAAAATACTACCCTGCGAAATAATAAAACGTTTGCAATGAATATTGATTTAGCTAATCAACAAGCTGTTCTTGAAAGCCATTGTTGGCAAGACAAAGGCGTGAGTATTTGCTTGCCTAATAAAACAGTTATTGGTGATTCTGGTGAGGTGGTCGTTAAATTGAGTGTCGACCTCTCCGCAATTGATGAAGTATTATTGCCCGAAGATATTGAGTTAATTAGCCAAGTTAATGGTGATATCAATGCACAGTGGTCACCGCAACAGCCCATTAATGCCAAAGCGCATTTTTCTTTGTCATCAGGTTATGTCAAAGTCAACGATGATTTCAATCAACACAAACTCTCACAATGGTCGCAAGGAGAGTTTACTTTTACTGTTGATGAACTGCAGTTTACCAGCAAGCTGCAGTTAACAGGTACCCATGGCAAAGACCTAATGCATATTAACTCAATGGTTAAATTGATTGATGATTACCCTGTTGAAGCTCACATAGAACTTAATCAGTTCAACTTACAGCCTTTTCAAGCAATTTTGGCTGACGTGGTTAATTTACAAGGCAGCATAACCGCAGATATTATCGTTAATGGCACCATTGATTCTCCTTTGATCAATGGCGGCATAACGCTTGATAGAGGCAAACTACGTTTAATACAAAATGCCAATACCTTTGACAATATCTCCACCACGGTGGCTATTGAAAATAATCAGGCAGCACTGTCGGGAAGCTTCTTCCTCGAAGGTAGCCAAGCTAGTTTAACAGGGTCAATGTCATGGCAAGATAGCCTAACCCTGAATGCCGATTTAACTGCTGATGCCTTACCGTTAGTTTTTCCTCCGCAATTGGTGATGAGTATTACACCGAATTTAAATTTTTCATTAAAAGAAAAAGCGTTAACCATTAGTGGAAACATTGATGTGTTAGACGGCAGTTATAATATTGAGAAATTACCTGAAGGCAGTGTTTCAGTCAGTGATGATGTCATTATTATCGATCAACATGGTCAGGCTGTAGTCAAAAAGTCGACAAGTTTTGATATCAAGACCAATATTAGAGTTAATATTAATAAGGCATTCAGCATCTCTGGCCAGGGATTGCAGAGTCACTTGTTTGGACAATTACAAATTAGACAGCAAGAAAAGCAGCCCCTGCAGTTATTCGGCAGAATTCAATCTGATAAAGGTACTTTTCAAGCTTACGGTCAAAAACTGCAAATAGAAAAAGGTGAGCTTAACTTCAACGGACCTATCGACAACCCCTACTTTAACTTACGCGCTAATAGACATATTAAGGCTGAAGATATTGATGTTGGCATTCAAATCACGGGGTTAGCCGATGCGCTAGATATGCAGCTTTTCTCATCACCTACGATGGAAATGCCTGAAATGTTATCCTACTTGGTGAGAGGACGAAGCTTGGATGCGGGTACCGAAAATAGTACCGCGGCGGCAAGTTTTTTAGTTGGTTTTGGCGTAACGAATAGTATGGGCTTATTTGACCAGATTGAAAAAATACCGCTCATTAGTAATATTGCTGTTGATACCGAAGGAGAAGGTGACAAAACCCAAGCAACGGTTAGTGGTTACTTAGGAAATCGCGTTTATTTAAAATATGGTATTGGCGTTTATGAACCGATTAATGAACTCACCGTAAGAATGTACATATTTAATCGCTTTTGGTTAGAAATAGTCAGTGGTATTGAACAATCTACAGATCTTTATTACTCATTTGATATTGATTAACAAATTTTCGACTGTTTCTTAATATTTACCTCAGATAAATGTTTTGTTAGGGCATCAAGCTTTTTATTTTCATGCCAACCTCCTTGCTGTGCTCTTCCATGTTTTACGGTATGGATAATTGCATTGGCAGGTAAATATAAGTTGTGGGAAACCATCGGTTTAACCGTATAAAGACCATTTTCTTTTTTTATTCTAAGGCTTAAATCACCATCAATTAGCTCCGCAATGCAGATCCAACCTTTTTGAACAATATACGTTTCCTCAAGATCTATATGATAATGGCTATTTTGCCATGCCCCAGAATTACCTGATTCGGTTCTGATGTAGGCACTGCCATCTTGTGAACTCAATCGAATTCTTAGCTCTCCATTTTCCATCACTTCTTGATTGAAGCAAATACCATGGGATTTCATTTCTGTAGATTCCGACATATGTACTCCAACACTATAAATAAAAAGGCTCAGCTAAAAACGGTAAAAATAATCAAAATATTTATTAGGTTCATTGTAAATTACTGGTCAAGTGTAATAGAAACAGTTAATCCAGGATGTGATGATGACATAGATATAGAGCCACCATGAAGCTCAATTATGGCTTTAACAATAGGAAGCCCTAAACCAAAACCATCACCTTGACGACTAGAGTCCAATCGATAAAGTCGTTGAAATACCGCTTCATGATATTCTTCAGAAATCCCTGGACCATCATCACAAACAACAATTTCAGTCCGTTGTGTAGAAATATGGCATGTTAAAGAGATACTTCCCTCTGCTTGGGTATATTTAATGGCATTATCAACAATATTGAAAATAGCGCGAAATAGAAGGTTTGGCTCACCTCTAACCGTTGATAAAGCTAATGTGTTATCTGTTTTAACATTCAATGTTAGCTTTTGATTTTTTTCTTCCGCAAGCGGAGTCGCTAGGTCGATAACATCATGACAAAGTGTTTCAATATTCACTGAATCAAAGGCGCTTTGTTGCACCCCTTTTTCCAAACGAGATAGCTCTAACATTGCGTTAAAAGTATCTATTATCTGATCTATTTCCTCTAATAATGCTATGCGCCATTGTCCATCAACGCTGCTTTCATCAACCGTTTTCAAGCTATCTTCAACCGAAATACGAATTCGGGATAATGGCGTACGTAAGTCATGGGCTACATTATCAGTTACTTGCGCTACCGAGTTAATCAAATCATCAATTTCATCTAACATTTGATTAATTTGCTCGGCAATCATGTCAAATTCATCTTGCTTAGTACTAATAGGCAACCTTAATTTCAACCGCCCTGCTTTTACATGGGCGGTAAGTTCGCCTATTTCTCTTACTCTTGATAGTACTCGCCGGTTTAATAAGAAACCTGAAATAAGGGTGATCACTAGAGCAAATAGCAAAGCAATAATACTTGCCGTGCGAAAGTTATCCTCAAGCACTTGATAATTATTATCAAACAATGCAATTGATAAAGTGCCAAAACGAGTGTTTAAACGAGTACCTAAAACTATTTCAACGGTTGTCTTGCCGAGATGATTTACCACCGCAATAGGGAAATGTTGTAACTTGGGAAATTCTGCTAAGTTTTGCGGTAAGCTATTTAAGTTACCAATAACTTTATCATGGTTTTTTAGTACTAAAATAACCGCGCCACTTCTATTGATACGTTGTTGTATTGCCGTTTGAAAATCGAGGGCAGTCATACTTGAACTATTAGACAAATCGGCAAAGCCCTGTGCTGAAATAGTCACTTGCTGCGCTATTTGTCGCTTTTGTTCACCCACGGTAAAGTCATAAACCAGCGCTAAAATACTGGAACAAATAAGTAAGACTATCAGGGTAAATATTAAAGTAAAACGCCAAATGGAAGTACGGGTAAAAACCCTAAAGCGTTCTAACCACATACCCAGCTCCTCGAACAGTATGAATGAGTTGCGATTGACTATTTTCTTCAAGTTTTTTTCTTAATTTCGCCACGTGAACATCTATTACATTGGTTTTGGGATCAAAATGATAGTCCCAAACCGACTCAAATAATAGTGTTCTAGAAATCACCTGACCTTGGTGCTCTAGCAAATAGCGTAATAGTTGAAATTCTTTTGGTTGAATGGTGAGTTCTTTGCCAGCTCTAAGCACTTTATGACCAACAAGATCCATCACTAAGTTATCAATCGTTAGCTCTGTTACTGGACCATTCGATTGAGATGATGCGTTATGTCGTTCAACAAGGATAGTGGCTCGAATATAGAGTTCTTGAAAAGAAAAGGGTTTGGCTAAATAGTCATCCCCTCCTGCTTGCAGGCCTTTAATTCTTTCATCTACATGACCTAATGCACTTAAAATAATGACCGGAATATTAATGTTTGCGGCGCGCATTGCAGCGAGCACAGCCAGACCATCCATTTTCGGTAACATACGATCTAGCACAACAAGATCATAACTATTACTTGTGGCAAAGAATAGACCATCAGGCCCATTCTCTGCCGTATCAACGACATTACCCTGCTCAACAAACCCTTTTTTAATATACTCAAGTGTTGTTTTATCGTCTTCAATAACAAGTAATTTCATCAATTATGCCTATTTTTTAAAGACAGGAATGAGCTGGTTATTATTGGCATCAACAAGCCATTCTTTTTTACCTTCAGCGCCTATTGTTTCAAGCTCAAAGAACAGCACACCTTGCTTATCTTCAATTTCGATATCTGTAAGTAATGAGTTTTTATCAAGGTTGATAGCATCAATGGCATTAAGCATTGAGTAGTCCATTGTTGCTAATTTTCTTGCGGTTACAATGCGATCATCTTCAGAGAACCACGAGAACAAGCGACTCTTTTCTTCGTTAACAACGGTGCCATCTTGAATTGAAATGGTGACTTTGATTTTTTTATCGGCTTCAATATCAATTAACTTGATCTCGTGATAATAAATATCATCTTCATCTTCAAGCTCATAACTGTAAATAATGCCATTATAATCTTGCTGCACTTTTTTAATGCTTTGCTGGGCAGTAACGCCAGACTTTTCAATTATCGACTTGGTCAGTGCCAATTCTTGTTTGTCTGAATCCGCCCAACTAGCTGTTATTGTACCCGCAGTTAATAAGGTTGCTAAAGTAATTGATGTAAGTGAATTTAAACGTTTCATAATATTGTCCTCTGATTGGAATAATATCAGTTTACCTTCACCTTAATAAAGCCAATATTTACGGAACATTAATTATTGTTAATGATTGCGATAAGATCGTCAAAAACACCATCAGCAGCGGCAATAACAGGGTTTCCTTCAATTAAAAAATTATCTCCTGCAAGAATATTATTAGATTTTCCACCCGCCTCCGTTATTAACAAACATCCGGCAGCACAATCCCAAATATTCATATGCGGTTCAAAGTAACCAATTAAGCGCCCAGCAGCTACATAGGCTAAGCTTAAAGCGCCACTACCACTGCGATGGAACATGCCTTGAGCTCTAATTAAACGTTCTAACGGCCCTAGGGTATCTTCAGGTTTAACACGATTAGAATAGCCAACACTGATGAGGCCATTAGTAACGCCTTTAACATCTGATACTTTAATAGGATTGCCATTTAATTTTGCACCTTGCCCAACTTGTGCCGAAAAGATCTCATCGGCATTAGGATCATAAATAACCCCTAGCACTATTTCATTTTGCTCCAGGTATGCAATTGAAATACACCAACTAGGAATAGCATTAACAAAAGGCTGGGTACCATCAATAGGGTCTACTACCCAAATCCCTTGCCCCTCTTTAGCGACATAGCTATCTGAACTTTCTTCTCCAAAAAAATCATCCTCTGGATATTGTGATTCTATTGCTGCTCTTATCAAATTTTCTGTATTGACGTCAGCCTCGGTGGCCATGTCTTGCACACCTTTACTAACAACAGTTAAGGTGTTTAGTTTAGAGAAATATCCAAGGGCTAACTCCCCTGCTTCTTTTGCCAGTTGCTCTGCAAAAATCAAGCGTTGATTAATATTGTTCATAATTTTTATACTCTAATTCTTATAAATTAAATGCTATACATTAAATGTTATAAATTGAAAATAGGACTATCGCATTGACGACTTAATAGAAAATGCTTCGCTGATGACGGAGTGCTAATAGCCACTTCTACTTCATCGATTGTTTTAAAGTTATCTAAAATCGGCACTGAAACTTTGTTTAACTTATTTTCTGCGCCACAATCTAACGAATAACTGGCTTGGTAATAAATGCCTTGCTCTGTAATTTCAACAGAAGCATCGCTACATGCTTTATCCGCCTTAACCTCAAGGACTTTAGCTACATTAGCTAACGCTTGATAATGAGCATGCTGTTGAGCAATTTTAATTTGCGCAACAATTTGTCCTTGCTCAGAGTAATAGATGTTAACTTGTGTGATATCGCTTTGATGCAATTGATGCTCTTTAGCATGACTTTTACAAAAAGAGTCGGCTGCTTTTTCACCACAACCAAGCAAAAGTGAGCTCATTGCTATAGTAAGTAATACTGGTTTTACTGCCATTTTTTTCTCCAAAAACTGCGTTAATCTGCCGCTTTAACTTTCCATAACGAAGACGCTAATACTATTGAAAGAACCGAAGCTCCTACCCAAAACATGATCGGCTTATCGTAGTTATAAAAGAATATGTTGAAGTTTTGATCACCATTAGGAAAAGCGAAGATAATCTCACTACTGTATATCATCTTACCGCTAATATAATCTTGAGCACCGGCGCCTAAATAACTAAAAATACCAATAAAGCCCATCGCAGCGCCTGCCACTTTTTTCGGTGCAATATCTATAGCAAATAGTCCACCAAGTGAAGCCAATATGCCGCTGAGACCAAAACCATACACCACCAAAGCAATACCTAGTATTAACGGATCTTGTGGACCATAAAAAATAACCAGTAGCGGTACAATTTCCAATAAAGCAAAAATTAAATTTGCGGGTGGTCGACGAGCGCTAAAAAACTTATCTGACACTAAACCAAAAGCTAAACAACCCAAAATACCTGCTGCTGTGTTAAAGAAAATGAATAAGTTGGCATCAAATAAATCAAATCCTCTGATCTCTTGTAGGTAGACATTCCCCCAGCTATTAATGGCATAACGAGTAACATACATGCTTGAACTTGCCAGCGCCAATATCCATATTGAAGGAATAGCTAAAACTCGAAGTTGAGTTTTCCAAATAGATTCATCTTGATGTTCTTTATCTATTTGACCGTGATCTCCTTTCCAATCAGCAACCGTTGGTAAACCTAATGCTCTAGGTCTATCCGGTAGATAGCGCCAAAGTAAAAAAGCACCAAAAATACAGAGAATAGCGGGTGTCCAAAATCCCCATTGCCAATCTAAGCCTAAACCTTTAGGTGCAGCAGCAATAAGCCAAGCAACCCCTAAATACGTTAAACCTTCACCAATAGAATGGGCGGTACTCCATATTCCATAATAGCGACCCCGCTCTTTGTTGGTATACCAATTAGCAAGAGAAACAACACTTGATGGTGCACCAAAACCTTGGAACCAACCATTAATGCCCCACAACAAAGCAGAGACCCAAGCTAAGTCTGAAAAACTCATCCCGAGGTTAGCCATAGCCGATAAAAACAAACCTGCGGCAAAAAATCGCCCTACATGGGCATGATCAGCCAAAAAGCCATTAGTAAACTTACCTAAAGCGTAACCATATAATAAGGTTGCACCAATAATGCCGACTTCTTCAGGCGTAAATACCCCTGCATCCATTAAGGGCTTTTTAACCACATTAAAAGCAAGGCGACAAACATAACCCAAGCCATAACAAAGCGTTATTAAAACAATGACATTGCGACGATGGTAATTAAATTGTTTGGTAATATAATCACTGTCAGTGGTTAACGGTTGATCTTTACCTGAGGCAAAAAAACCGACCAGTCGACTCAAAAGAGAGTTTTCATTGGATGAGACAAATAATTTTTGTAGTGCACTTATCATAATATACAACCTGTTAGTGCCACTTCACTAGTGATTAGCCATAAAAACTAACCACTAGCTTTGGCGATAACGCTTACTTAGATTCTGCCAAAGCGCTTGCTAAAGAAGAACGTCTTTTATATTGATAGGTGAAATCTAAATTAGCCTCACCCGTACCACTATTTGGTGTGATGTGCATGGTAATTTCAGCATTGTCATCTGTTAACTGAAGATGTGAAAAACCCCAAATCATACCTTTAGTGTAGATGGTATTATTATCAGGATAAGTTTTTGATTGGTAGGCTTTAAACCCTTTATTCACTGAGCGTTGTTTTGCCGCAGCTCCAGAGAGAACTTCTAACAATGCTGGTTTACCGCTATTTTTTCCAAAAACAGCATCACAACTGTCTTCATGAAGTTCAAGTGAATGTTCATGACCAGCAAAATAAATATCAGCATAGTTACATAACGAAGGGAGAATTAGAGCACGTAATGAGCGAGCTTGTTCATACTTACTGCCACCCGTTGACCAAATAGGATGATGACCAATAACAAACTTCCATTTTGCTGTTGAGTTTTTCAACTTATCATCTAACCACGCCACCATATTTCTTTCTCCGTCATTGGCTGGCATAGTATGTGGATCAGGTGAATCAACTTCCATGCTTTTCTTTTCACTACCATCTGGATTCAGTTCAGTGTCCATCACTTTAACGCCCGATAACATGACTTCAGTGTCGATAACAAAAATTTCTACATCACCGTTACCCACTGGCGGCTTAACGGTATAAAAAAGTCCGTCCATGTAAAAAGGACGAGTCGACTCCATAAAATCAACTTGTGCCATCGCACCTTCTCGAGATGTTTTCCAATCATGGTTACCTAAAGCTGTATAAATTCGGTAATCATTAAGATCTTCACCCATTTTTCCAAAAGGTTTACTAAAAAGATCATCAAAACGAACAGAGTCTTCTTTACCATCTAGGCCGGTAGTTGCACCATCTGGATAAATATTATCACCTAGCATCACAGAAAATTGACAAGAAGCCTCTTTACAATATGATTTCATTGCATCAGCCACGGGATACATACCACTTGATTCAATCATGCCACCTACTGCTGGCACAAATTCACTCGGCGGAATGACTAGTTCCTCTAATGGTTTGCCATCTTCAAGCCATTCATCTGTCTCAAACTTTTCAAACGCCGCTAAATCTTTACGCAAAGGAACAAATTGTTTTTCTTTTAAATAATCAACATGATAGCCACTATCGCCAAAGGCGATAAAGCCAAAATCTATTTTGTTTTCACTGGTTTTTTGCTGTTCTTGCTTTGAAGCACTTTGAGCAGAGACTTGATCAGCCTCTGGTTGTTGATTTGTTTCTGAATTTAAACAGCCGGTAAGTGGCAGTATGGCAAGTAGTGGTAGCGCCAACCAATTACTACGCTTAAAATTAGACTTATCTTGGTTATTCATTCTTTTACCCCTGTTTAGGCTTTTACTATCAGTAGCTTCGGCTGTCGCTACTTATTGCGACTCAATTTTACAAGTAACAATATGCAGCGACAGTGAACACCATATTTTCTAAAATAAAAGGAGAGTCAGAACTCTCCTTTGTTATAGCATTAAATATCTTTTAAAATGACTTTCTTAAGGTTAAAGTCACCATTCTTCCTGCACTTTCATCTTCTCGTTCAAATTCATCAACGTCACCTAATACATGATTGTCGATTACTTCTTGTGTGGTATCGCCATCATATTTCGCAAACTTTTCAATTTTATGAGCGTCTAATAAGTTAGTACCACTTAAGCGTAATACATAACCCTCGCCAAAGCGTTTCTCAATAAACACTTCTAAGTTAGCGTCATAGCTAAGTTCAACTTCTCTATTATAATCAACAGACAAACTATCACCTTGCTTTTGGTAGCTAAAACCAACACTTGTTTCCCATTGTGGAATGTTGTGAGTAACCCCAAAGTTATAAATATAGTCAGGTTGGTCTCTAAAACGTCTTTCTGAGCTAGTAAATTGATCGTCAATTTTGGAATCAAGTAAAGTCAGGTTAGCAAAGAAACCTGTATCTTCACTTAGAGGCGCATTAAGATCCATTTCTAAACCCCAAACGCTACCATCACCAGAGTTTGTATAAGAGTATAGCGTGCCACCGTCTTCAGTTGCGCCAATACCGGCTTCTTCAATAACATCGGAGATATCACGATAAAAAACATTGAAACCGACTATTCCACTGCCAGAGAAAGTATGCTCATAGCCAACATCAATACCCATAGATACTTCATCATCTAGGAATGGGTTACCTTGTTTAACATCACCATCTTCAGGCTCATCAGTCTGCATGATTGGGGCAAGCTGTTTGAAGCTAGGACGTTTAACGGTTTGAGCTAAACTCAATCTAATCGTACTTTTTTCATTCAATTCAGCTGAAAAATGAGCCGAAGGGTTAACATGAGTAGAAGTAGTGTCATAAGAAACACCATCAGCAGTGATCGTTCGAGAGGTATGTTCCACTCTTAAGCCAAGCTCTAAAGCGCCACCATCAAACAATTCTTTTTTACCTAAGAAATAACCATCAAAGCGATCTTCTTGAGCATCATAAGTTTGCTCTAAATCGATTTCTTCTATTTCTCCGGTCTCGCCATCAACTTTATATTCAATGATAGATTCATCCCTATCTTTCATCGAAGCATCAAGCCCTGCTTTAAATTCTAGTTCATTCTCAAAAACATGCTCAAAAAAACCACCTAACAGTATTTCACTGTCTTCAGTATCTTCAAACTCTTTAGCATCATATTCCCACATATCTTCAGGGTCACCACGCTCAAATTTTGTTATATCTTCAACATCAGTAGTGTTTGAAAAGCTGGCTGATAGCTCGAAATTACTGTCATTTTCTAAATCCTTACTATAAACAGCTGAAACATTGATAGACTCTTCATCAATAAAAACATCATCGCGAGCATATTCCCATTCGTCTCCTTCGTCATCAAATTCTACAGTATCTTCTGTTTGCATCTCAGTACGGTCGGTTTTCAAGTAATTGGCTTGTAAATCAAGCACTGAAGTACTGCTCAAATCATATGATATTCCTGCACTTAAAGAAATATCATCACTATCTCTGGTATCTATCTCTAATTGATCACTTGTCATGGCACCAGGTACAAAACCATTCTCTAAATCACCATCGGGTTCAAACGTTTGCTCAATTTTAGTTTTACTCACATAACGTTGTTGAAAGTTGGCTGATAATGTCCATGACATATCATTAGTGTTGCCACCATAACCGAATGAGCCATTCGCTCTAACCGTACCATCATCAGCTCTTAGTGCACCTATTTTTGCACTACCGCCATCAAAGCTGGCACCATCTTTTAATATAATGTTAATCGTACCACCAACACCTTGACTATCTTGATCCGCACTTGGACTTCTAATGACTTGAATACGATCAACCATTTCAGCCGGAATTCGATCCACTAAAACAGCTCTATCAGAGCCACTACCCGGTACTTTTTTACCATTAATCAATACTTGAGTATAACCTTCACCCAAACCACGCATTTGTGGCGCATCATACTCGCCAACATCACTACTAAATGAAACACCTGGAGTACGCTTTAACATATCGCCAACTGAAGTAGGCTCAAATTGTTCAAAAAATAATCCTCCATACTCTAACTGGGGAGATACAGACGATGTTCTGTTACGAAATACAGGAGAGCCTGTTACGATGATTTTTTCAACCTCTTCTTCAGCACTGTTTTGAGCATCTTGTGCTAATAATGGTGTACTGATTGTTGACAATAGCGCAATAGAAATGGCGCTGTATAAACTCGTCAGACGTAAAGCCTTTTTCTTCGTTTTAAGATTTTTCACCTTGTTTCCCCTCAGTTAACTTTTATAGGTATTTATTATGACTCTGTAGAAAATCACTTCGTATCAGCGGCAAAACTCTAAAACATCTTAATGACGAGTTTATGACTAACTGATGACATATTTTTTACTTACCATTTATATTTTCAAACTGCTTGTTGTTGTACTTTTCCATGAATATTTCATTCTTGATGAATCCACTATAGAATAAACCTTTCATAAATACAAGTTTTAGAATGTATGTTTCGCAAATTAAATTCCAACCTCATGCAAAGCCGACTCAAACGACTGTTATATAAGAAAATTACCACAACAAAAAACTATGATTTAATTGTTTTATTAGTTGCTTTTTTTAGAGTTATGTTCATAAAGCAAGCAGTTATCTACATTTTATTTATGAATAAATAAAAAATTCAGTTGTGGCTTTAAGATTTTAGAATGTTCGTTCTATAAAGGAGGATTGATTCAAAGTGTGACTTTCTGCTAGGGTGAGAAAGTCACGATCTAGACACATGCTAAAGCAGCATGATTAATATTAACCTATAAAGAAACAGTTTTACCTGTTTCTAATGATAATTGAGCGGCATCTGCCATTTTTTGTGCTTCAAGGCCATCTTCAAAAGATGGACTAGGTTTTGTTCCGCTAGTTAATGCATTAATGAAACTTGCGAACTGCGCTTGATAGGCACTTTGATAACGTTCAATGAAAAATGGATTCAAAACACTTTGGCTTGCTGTATCTGCTGCTGTCGATTTAACCACGTTATGCGGTAAAGGATTGGTAGACTGTAACATGCCGTCACCACCAAATGCCTCTATCCGTTGGTCATAACCATAAACACAGCGGCGCGAACCATTAATGTGGCATAGTCTCCCTGACTGCGTTTTAATAGTAATCATAACGCTATCAACATCATTAAACTCGGCAAGACCAGGATCAATTAGCGTGTTGCCAATAGCATGTATTTCTGCCGCTTCTTCACCGGTAATAAAACGCAGCATATCGAAATCATGAATAATCATGTCACGAAATATCCCCCCAGAATGACGCAAATATTCAGTCGGCGCGATATCCGGATCTCTACTGGTAATAATTAATTGCTGTAAATTTCCGATAGCCCCTTCAGCTAACTGTTGTTGCAAATTTGCATGGGTTGGATCAAAGCGACGATTAAAACCAATTTGGATTGGTACATTACACGATTTAATTTCTTGCCAACATTGCTGTACTCTTTGGGTACTTAAATCAATCGGCTTTTCGCACAAAATAGCTTTACCCGCTTTTGCCGCTTTAATGATTAAATCAACATGGGTATCCGTCGAAGTGGCTATTAATACCGCATCAACCCTTTCATCACTTAAGATAACTTCAACATCATCAGCAACAATTGCATTATATTGCTCTGCTACTTTTTCTGCTGCAGGCTGATAAACATCAAATACATAACTCAGTTTATTGTTAGCGTTATCGCTAATAATTTTGGCATGCATTTGTCCAATTCGACCCGCACCAAGTAAGGCAATATTAATCATTATTTTTTCTCCTGTTCAATAATCCACTCATGAGCAGGATCATTTTTAAATACCCATTCACGCGTTGGTCCTGCCATCACATTTAAATAATAAAGTTCATAACCATGAGGCGCCCCAACAGGGTGATAACCTTCTGGCACCATCACCACACTGTTGTGCTCTACACAAATGGTTTCATCTAGACTGCGATCGTCTGTATACACTCGTTGAAAAGCAAAGCCCTGCTCAGGATTTAATTTATGAAAGTAGGTTTCTTCTAAGGCGCTTTCTTGCGGTAAATTATCACTGTCATGCTTATGAGGTGGATAACTCGACCAGTTGCCATCTGGAGTAATAACTTCAACTACAAGTAGTTTTTCAGCAGGAAGATTACCAAATAGAATATTGCAAACATGTCGTTGATTAGTCCCATGACCACGTAATTCATAACTACATTGCTCAGGGGTGATTAATCGGGTTGGATATTGCCCAGTGGCGGGTGCTTTACACAAAGCAATTTCAACATCGGTGAGCGCTTTTACTTCAATAAAATCACCGGGTGGCGTATAAATACTATAAGGTGCTTTTTTTTCAAACACCGACATTCTGTCACCAATGTTTTGCCAAGACTCTTGCACAGTTTCAGCATCTACTTTACCGCTAACAATAACCGCACAGGTTTCTTGGTCATCACAGCTAAAGCGCTGCGACTGCCCAGCAGATAACTTATAAACTTCAAAACCTACATAATGCCAATTTGCTGATTCTGGCGTAATTTTTTGCATGCATTGCTCTTTGGCAGAGTGGTGCGGTTTACTATGTAGATGAGACATTTCTAAGTACCTTGTGGTTAATAAAAAAAATTATGTGTCGTTTGTTTCATCAGGCTCTAATTGATGAACTAAACTTATCGCTAACGACTGCACTAAACACATAGTTGACGTTAACGATCTAAATGAATGCACTTCTGCTTCTTTGATCATAAAGCAAACAGACGCTTGTTGTGCCAACGGGCTGATTGGGCTATCAGTAAACATTATGATTGGCACACCGCGCTCTACCGCATTGTTTACTGTTTGCTGGGTTTCCTCTGCATAAGGATAAAAACTAATCACAACTAGCGCATCATTTTCGCGAATCATATGCTCTTGCTCTTTATACATACCGCCAACACCGTCTAACAAAAAACAGCGTAAATTAATGTGATTTAAAATATAAGATAAATAAGTCGCAATAGGAAAAGAGCGGCGCACGGCTTTAACATGAATAGAGTCTGCCTGCGATAAAATATCTCTGGCCTTTTCCAAGTCACTTTGACTGATGTTATTTCTTAAATAAGTTAACGCTTGGCTATTGGCTTCACTAAATTGCTCTAATAAGCGAATGCTGACATTTTGCTGATCTAAGCTGGTGTCGTCTTTAATTAACTTAATGCGCTCTTCATAATTTGGCGATTCTTGCAATAGCTTGTTTTGAAAAAGCTTTTGCATATCGCTAAAACCTAAAAATCCAAATGCATGGGAAAATCGTATTAGTGTTGAAGGGTGAACATTGGCATCTTTTGCGATAACAGCAACAGTGCCAAAGGCGATTTCATTTGGGCTATCTAAAACATATTTCGCCACTTGTTGTAATCGCTTACTCAATTCGATAAATCGCTGAGTGATCTCAGCATTAAGCTCTTCCAATCCTGTTGCTGCTTTATCGTTCATTACCTTTACCTGCCTTTTGATGAAATTTTTTGAAACTCTGTGCGCTAAAATAAAACAAACATTCCAAAATAGAAAGCTTTTGCGTTAATTAAATGGTGAAACTAAATCATTAAATTAACGTACTGAACCGGCCAAACTTCTGACTGAATTAACATTATCTAAGGTGATATAAGCAGGGCCAGCCTTCATATTATTACTTGGGTAGATGCCATAACGAACATACAAAGATAACATCACAACCGGCATGTACCCTTGCAAGTAAGGCTGTTGATCAATTGCAAAAGCAATAATACTATTATCAATAGCAGCCGCTATTTCATCACTAAAATCAAAAGTGCTAAAGTGAATGTTGTCAGCATTTCTGACCTTATTTAACGCTCTAATAGTAGGATGAGCAGACGTTGGACCTAGGGTTAGAATGCCATTAGTTTCTGGATTTCTACGCAAATAAGCCTGCACTTTTTTCTCGATACTGCTAGGGTCTTGTGACGAATCAATCATGCTTTTAGTCAAATTGGCTCCAATAGCATCGGCATAACCTTGGCAGCGTTCAACTGAGGCAGGATTAGTAATATAGTGGTTTACACAAAGAAACTGTTTTACGCCTGAGGCTTTTGCTTTAATTCCAGCGCCATAGCCCGCATCATATTCTTCCTGTCCTATATGCAGCAAGGCACCTAAATTCTTACTTTGCTTCGCGGTTCCTGAGTTAATTGTTATGACAGGAATACCTTTCTTCTGCGCTTTTTTAAGCGGTTTTTTTAAAACATCAAAATCCGCTATTGAGACAATTAACCCATCCGGATTGGACGCAATGGCTTGTTCAATAATCCGCGCCATATCAGCTAAGTCACCTGTACTAGGATTACGGTAATCAACTTGTACCTGCATGGTTGTGCTTGCTTCTTTTACAGCATTTTTAATGGTATTCCACCAAGAATCAGAATCAGGTGCATGGCTAATTAACACAAACCTTTCTTGGTCAGCTTGGGCAGATATTGCTGTTGTTAGCAAAAATAGTGTAACCATCACTCTCGAGGCATTTTTTCTAAACATTAGGTCACTCTCCATTGATAATCGATTTAAGCCTAGAACAGCTTCGCCAACTAAAAGAAATAAAAATTTCAAATTTGCATTGATTTGAAACAAACATTCTACAAAGCGAAATATAAACGAGGTTTCTACTTCTTGTCAACATCAGGAAAGCTTATTTCTTCAACATAAGTGAAATTACTGGCAAATTTTCAAGGATAAATACAGTTTTCCAAATTTATTTTGATTACCAACCCCTAACGATGGAATAAATATTCCAAAGAAACGCATTAACATTAAGCCACTGTTTATTAAAAGTAAATTCATTTAAAAAAAGAAGTAAAATCACTAATCGTTGAATAATAATTTAATTTATTTGTTTCATTTGTTGCAATGATAGAATTTTTATTCTAAATTATAGATATCGAAAGTAGATGGATTAGAGAATTAATCACCTCTACTAAACTTAATATTTAACGTAATTATTTTGTTAAAGCTTTTTTGGGGATAAAACATGTCGACGACTAACGATACTCATATCGCTGATCAAGCTACTACTATTAGTGATCGCACTAGAGAAGTATCAAAAATAAAAAAGCTTCTCAACCGTCCTGACTTTGGCGCTATGTCTGGAGTCGCGTTAGTTTTTATATTTTTTATTTTGATCGCAGGCGACTCTGGCATGTTCGCTGCTGATGGCATTCTTAATTGGAGCACGGTAACTGCACAATTAGGCGTACTTGCCATTGGCGCTTGCTTATTAATGATTGCCGGTGAGTTTGACCTTTCTATGGGCTCAATGATTGGATTTTCTGGCATGGTCATCGCTATACCAAGCCTTTACTGGGGCTGGCCTGTATGGAGCAGCATCTTAATGGCATTTAGTATCGCACTGTCTATTGGCTGGTTCATTGGTTATGTTGTGGTTAGAACTGGCTTACCTTCCTTTATAGTATCTTTAGCATTTTTGTTTATTTTGCGTGGTCTTACTATTGCTCTTTCTATTCTGTTTACCAACAAGACCATTGTCAGTGGTGTAGACACCGTTGCAGAAAACGACTGGTTAGCACCACTATTTGGCGGTGAAATAGCCGCAGGTTTATTTACCTGGTTAGCCTCTATGGGTTGGATAGAAACCTATAACGATGGTTCACCTTTAGTCACAGGCATTCCAATGATAATCGTTTGGTGTCTTATTTTGGCTGCTATTGCAAGCTGGGTCTTGTTAAAAACAAAATACGGTAACTGGATATTTGCCAGTGGTGGTGACTGTCATGCGGCCAAAAATGTTGGCGTACCGACAAACAAAGTGAAAATTGCCCTATTCATGTTAACCGCATTTTGCGCAACGCTTTATGCCTCTTGTCAGGTATTAGAGTTTGGCTCTGCCGCTGCTGATAGAGGGTTGCTGAAAGAATTTGAAGCCATTATTGCCGTAGTCATTGGCGGTACATTATTAACTGGGGGTTATGGCTCGGTATTAGGAGCTTTATTTGGCGCACTTATTTTTGGTGTAGTGCAAATGGGCATATTTTTTACCAATATTAGCTCTGATTGGTTTAGGGTTTTTCTCGGGGTTATGCTGCTAATAGCCGTATTGTTTAACAACTATGTACGACAATGCATTGCGCGAACTAAGTAGGATAACCCCATGAATGAATTCATTTTAGAGCTTAAAAATGTTAGTCGCTACTTCGACGCAGTTATTGCCCTAAAAGGGATAGATTTACAAATAAAATTAGGTGAAGTTCACTGTTTGCTTGGCGATAACGGAGCTGGCAAGTCAACTTTGATAAAAACGCTGGCTGGCGTTCATCAACCCAGTGAAGGTCAATACCTTTATAACGGCAAGCCCATTAAACTAGATTCCCCCAGAAATGCTTTAGATCTAGGTATTGCCACAGTTTATCAAGACCTAGCATTAGTCGGCTTAATGAGTGTTACCCGCAATTTTTTCATGGGTAGAGAAATAACCAAGGGCTGGGGCCCTTTTAAATATTTTGACCAAGTTAGTGCCAATAAAATTGCCATCGCAGGCCTGGCAGAGATGGGGATTGTAGTACGCGATCCTGAACAAGCGATTGAAACAATGTCAGGTGGTGAAAAACAATGTTTGGCCATCGCACGCGCCATACATTTTGGCGCAAAAGTATTAATTTTAGATGAGCCCACAGCCGCTTTAGGGGTGAAACAATCGGCTAATGTATTGAAGGTTATTGCCAAAGCGCGACAACGAGGCTTAGCGATAATTTTTATTACTCATAATGTTCACCATGCCTACGCCGTCGCGGATCGTTTTACGCTATTAAATCGTGGCAAAAGCTTAGGTACTTTTAGTAAAGAGAACATCAGTAAAGATGAAGTATTAGCCATGATGGCGGGCAGTGACGAATTAGCACAACTTGAATCAGAATTAGCACAGCTTATTGGCACAACAACCGAAAATGCAAACTCTATTGGTTGTTAAAAGACGTATATGAGAACAACAGAATTACAGGGGAAAAGTTAACATGAAAACAATTAAAGTAGGATTAATAGGCACAGGGTACATGGGCAAAGCTCACGCCATAGCCTTACGATCAGTTCCAGCAGTATTTGAACTTAGCGCCAAAGTAGAGTGTGAAATGCTCGCTGAAGTCAACGAACAACTAGCCCAAGAAAAAGCGAAGGAGCTAGGCTTTAACCGGGCAACGGGTGATTGGTTAACGCTTGTTAACGATGAAAATATTGATGTAGTTGATATCTGCTCTCCTAATTATCTACATAAAGAAATGGCATTGGCCGCCATTGCCGCTGGTAAGCATGTTTATTCAGAAAAACCGTTAGCACTAAATGCCACCGATGCTTTAGAAATGACGCTAGCGGCTGAAAAAGCAGGCGTAAAAACCTTAGTGGGTTTTAATTATGCGAAAAACCCTGCCAGTCAGTTAGCCAAAGAAATCATCGAAAAAGGTGAGATTGGTGACATTGTCCATTTTCGCGGCATTCACAACGAAGACTATTTATCTGACCCATTAACGCCTTTCAGTTGGCGATTAAAACGTGAGTTTTCCGGCTCGGGGGCGTTAGGTGACTTAGGCTCACATATTATAAATATGGCGCAATTTTTAGTTGGAGATATTGCTAGCGTCAATGGCGATTTGCAAACCATTACCAAAAATCGACCTTTAGCTGAAAACTCAAATGAAACTGGCAAGGTAGAAAACGAAGATCAAGCGCATGCAATGATTCGATTTAGCAATGGCGCCATTGGCACTTTAGAAACCAGTCGCGTTGCTTGTGGGCGAAAAATGGGGCTGTCTTATGAAATTACCGGCACTAAAGGTTCTATTTTATTTGACCAAGAACGACTAGCAGAAATAAAACTCTATACCCGTGGTGGAAATAGTGCCAGAGAAGGTTTTAAAACAATATTAGTAGGCCCTGAACATCCTGATTATAAAAACTTTTGTGTATCAGCGGGTCATGGCTTGGGCTACAACGATCAAAAAATTGTTGAAGTACGAGACCTAATAGAAGGCATTGCCACAGATCGAAAAATGTGGCCAGACTTTCGAGCAGCATACCAAGTAAATTTGGTAATAGATTCAATAGAAGAGTCACATTGTCTCGGTAGCTGGGTAGATATTAAATAATGTTAATAAACAATAAAAACATGCAATTACATAATACGAATAATAAGTTGAACCAGTTTCATCAAGGAGAATATTAACATGACGAACAAACACACCTTTGATGTGATCTGTTTAGGAAGAGCGGCTGTCGACTTATACGGCGAACAAATCGGTAGCCGATTAGAGGACATTAGTTCTTTTAGCAAAACGTTAGGCGGCTCTTCAGGCAATATAGCGTTTGGTACCGCTAGATTGGGTCTTAAATCATCAATGTTGACACGTGTTGGCGACGAACAAATGGGTAATTTTGTTACCGAAGAATTAGCGCGCGCCGGCTGTGATGTTAGCCATGTGGTAAAAGATCCAAACCGATTAACGGGTTTAGTACTGTTATCAATTAAAGATAATGATAGCTTTCCGTTACTATTTTATCGCAACGATTGCGCTGATATGGCGGTTGATGTTGCTGATTTCGATGCTGATTACATTGCATCAAGTAAATCATTATTAATTACAGGCACACATTTTTCTACCGAGCAAACCGATAAAACTAGTCGAAAAGCTATAGAATTTGCAAAAAATTCAGGAACGAAGGTTGTTCTAGATATTGATTATCGCCCAGTACTGTGGGGACTCACTGGTTTAGGGGAAGGCGATAACCGCTTTGTTTCTAATCAGTCGGTCACCGATCATCTGCTATCAATTTTACCGCTATGTGATCTCATTGTTGGTACAGAAGAGGAAATTCACATTGCTGCAGGTAGCACTGACACCATTGCTTGCTTAAAGAGAATCAGACAAATATCAACGGCCGAAATTGTTGTTAAACGAGGTGCGCTCGGTTGTTCTGTATTTGATGGTGAAATACCAGAAACATTAGATGAAGGCTTTACTAGTTATGGTGTACAGGTTGATGTACTCAATGTATTAGGTGCTGGAGATGCCTTTATAAGTGGCTTTTTAAGAGGCTGGTTAAAAGACGAAAGCTATGAAAAGTGTTGTGCGTACGCAAATGCCTGTGGTGCCTTAGTGGTTTCCAGGCATGGTTGTGCGCCCGCTATTCCTTCTGAGGAAGAGCTTGATAATTATATTGCCCGTCAACATGATATTGCGCGGCCAGATAAAGATACAACCTTGAATCATTTGCATAGAGTTACCACCAGAACGCCAAAATCATGGGGCGAGTTATGTATATTAGCTTTTGATCATCGCAAACAATTTTATGATATGGCGCGTCAGCTGACTGCAGACCCGGATAGAATCTCTGCCTTAAAACTGTTACTAGTGAAAGCGTTAAATCAAGCCAGCAGTTCCTCGTCTTTCAATTACCAAGCAGGTGTTTTGATTGATGATACTTACGGGCAAGATGCACTTAACGAAGTAACGGGCAGTAACTATTGGATAGGACGCCCCGTTGAATTACCCAGCTCTAGACCCATTGAACTTGAAGGGGCTGGCTCAATTGGCTCTCGTTTAATCAGTTGGCCGAAAGAACATATTGTTAAATGCTTAGTATTTTTCCACCCTGAAGATGAAATTCAATTAAGACTCAGACAAGAGCGGCAAATAAAAGAGCTTTATGAATCCTGTTGTCAAAGCGGCCATGAATTACTACTTGAGATAATACCGCCAGTAACTATGCCAAAAGATGATCGCACCGTTATTTTGTCTATGGAACGCTTCTATAATTTAGGTATCCAACCTGATTGGTGGAAACTTCCTAGCCCAAGTAAAAACGCCTGGCAGGAAATAGCTAACTTAATTGAACAGCGTTCTCCACACTGTAGAGGTGTTATTCTACTAGGCTTAGATGCACCATTGAAAGAATTGGCACAAGGATTCAAAAATAGTGCCGGTTTCGATATTTGCAAAGGCTTTGCTGTAGGTCGGTCTATCTTTACGCAACCAAGCAAGGCTTGGCTAAGCAATGAAATTGACGATCAAGGCTTCATTGCTCAAGTAACAGATAATTATTTATTGCTCGTGAATGCGTGGCAAAACAGAAATAGCTAGGATTAATTATGACTACAATTCGCTTAACGGCAGCCCAAGCGCTAACCAAGTATTTAACCCAACAATACTTAGAAACTGATGGCAAAGTAGAGGCTATTTTTGCTGGCGCCTTTGCCATATTTGGCCACGGTAATGTTTCAGGCTTGGGCCAAGCTCTTTACCAAGAACGAGATAAGCTGCCCACCTATCGTGCTCATAACGAACAAGGCATGGCACATGCCGCCATTGCCTTTGCCAAGCAAAATAATCGTAGGAAGATGATGGTCTGTACCACCTCAATAGGTCCGGGCGCTACTAATATGGTTACTGCTGCGGCTTTGGCACACGTTAATAGATTACCCGTCTTGTTATTGCCCGGTGATACTTTTGCCAATCGCTGTCCTGATCCGGTATTACAACAACTGGAGCATTTCGACGATCCAAATATCACCGTCAATGATTGTTTCAAACCGGTAAGTCGTTATTTTGATCGAATTAACCGACCTGAACAATTAATTAACAGCCTGCCTGTTGTTATGCGCACTTTATTAGATCCTGTGAATTGTGGGCCGGTTACTTTGGCACTACCCCAAGATGTGCAAACGCAAGCCTATGATTATCCGGTAAGTTTATTTGAGAAAAAAGTTCATCGTATTCGTCAGCCACAAGCTGATATCCAAGACCTTAAACACGTTGTCGAGATTTTAAAGAAAAGTAAGCGACCACTCATTATTGCTGGTGGTGGCGTACATTACTCACTAGCAGTAGCTGCATTGCTCAAGTTTGCCGAGAATCATCAAATTCCGGTTGCAGAAACTCAAGCAGGTAAAGGTGCAATGAAGTGGGATCATTCTCTTTCTGTTGGCGGTATCGGCGTTACTGGCACTAAAGCAGCCAATGAATTAGCCAAGCAAGCCGATGTCATTATTGCCATAGGGTCAAGGCTGCAAGATTTCACCACCGAATCACGTACTTTATTTAACCCTAAGACCTTACTTATTCAAGTGAATGTTGCCCCGTTTGATGTTGAAAAACATGGCGCGATACCATTGTTAGGCGATTGCAAATTGGTGCTAGAAACATTAGGCAGTGATTTATCAACATGGCAGTCAGCAGCAAACTGGCAGCAAACGATTCAAGAAAATAAAACTGAATGGGATGCAATTTATGAACAAGTAACCCAAGATACTGGTGCTAATTTACCCAGTGACGCCCAAGTGCTTGGTGCAATTAAACGTAACTCTGATGCTAAAGATATCATTGTTTGCGCTGCGGGCGGTTTGCCCGGTGACTTGCACAAACTATGGCGTTGCGATGACAGTCAAAGCTACCACGTTGAATATGGCTTTTCTTGCATGGGTTATGAAATAGCAGGCGGTTTAGGGGTAAAAATGGCCTCACCTGATCGCGATGTTATCGTTGTTGTCGGTGATGGTTCATACATGATGATGAATTCAGAAATTGCCACTGCGGTGATGATGGGGCAAAAGCTTATCATAGTGACTCTTGATAACCGAGGTTACGGCTGTATCAACCGACTACAAATAGCTACCGGTAATAAACCCTTTAACAACTTATTAGAAAACTGCGAAAGTATCGAGCAAGGCGCACCTAAAATTGACTTTGCCGCCCATGCACAGGCCATGGGGGCAGCATCAGAATCTGTTGCATCTATTGCTGAGCTTGAGCAAGCATTTATACGTGCAAAATCATCAACTAATAGTTACGTTATTGCTATTGATACCGACCCTTACATAACCACAGACAATGGTGATGCTTGGTGGGATGTTGCTATTCCTGAAATTTCCGAAAGCGATGCCATTAAGCAGGCACTACAAAACTATCAAACAAATAAAACTAAACAGCCTTATTAACTTAAGTAATTGGCACCAAGTAGTAACAATACAACAACCTTGCATTGTTACTTGATATGACAAATTGAGATGACAAATTATGACAATACGCATTGGAATAAACCCACTAACATGGACAAATGACGATTTACCTTCTTTAGGGGCAAGTACGCCATTAAGCCAATGTCTTAGTGAAGGGAAACTTGCTGGTTATGCTGGCTTTGAGTTGGGTAATAAGTTTCCTCGTGAAAGTGACCAATTAAACCAAGTATTAGCGGAGCATGAGTTAGCTTTGATATCTGGTTGGTATAGTGGCAAGTTACTTGAGCATAGTGTTGAAGATGAAATCAAAGCCATTGAAGATCACTTACAATTGCTAAAACAGTGTGGTTCAACAGTAATGGTTTACTGCGAAGTCACTGGCTGTATTCACGGTGAGCAAAATACGCCTTTGTCTAAACGTCCAACGATTGCAGCAGACGCATGGCAAGATTATGGCAATCGTCTGTCAAAAGTTGCCAATTATTGTTTAAGCCAAGGTGTTCAACTTGCCTATCATCATCACATGGGCACTATTGTTGAAACATCAGAAGAAATTGATTTACTGATGGAAAACACTTCTGAGTCCCTCGGTTTGCTACTTGATACAGGGCATTTAACCTATGCTGGTGGTGACCCGATAGCAACATTTAAAAAATATCAAAATCGCATTGTTCATGTTCACTTAAAAGATATTCGCACTGAGGTATTAAAAGATGCCCAAAACAGAAATTTAAGCTTTTTAGACTCGGTATTAAATGGCGTATTCACCGTGCCAGGTGATGGTGACATTGACTACTTGTCCTTATTCATTGCCATAAGAGAAGCTGAATATAATGGCTGGTTGGTGGTAGAAGCTGAACAAGACCCCGCCATTGCCGAGCCATTAGCTTATGCAAAACTTGGCTTCAATAATATTCAACGCTTTGCGCAAAAAGCTGGACTCAACTTAACCGTTCCTTGGGCTTAAACTTTAATATACCTTCTTATACCAGGGTCACATCAATAATTAGAAAATAAATAAAGCTCAAATCGTTATTCGGTTTGAGCTTTTTTGCTACGCATAATACTTGAGGTTAGACTCATTTATGATTGTCTTTTTTAAAAGCTGCCGTCAAATCCATTTTTATGAATAGGCGACTCATCAGTCACATTATCTGAGACACAATCAGCAATATTTAGGATCACTTGGTGCGCATTGCGGAAGTTAATATTAATTTAGTCCGACTTCCGCAGTTGGCTCGATAGCGGCCATTAAAAGTTGGATATAAATAGTTAACTTTTGCTACAAAGGAAGCATTTCTAATTCAGATAAAGCCCAAATCTTATTTAATACATCAATTAATTGATAACCATTTTTCCACTTTTGTGGGAATCTGACTCAACTATTTTTGCCATTTAAGGGGAGCCATGCCAAGAGCTTGAGCTACTCGAAAGTTACGCCTGTATTTTTTTCGGAAAGTTTCCATAACTTAGTAGCCTCTTCTACATCTAAGTGGTTTAGCTTTAATTTCACAGGCCTTCCAATTAAACCGTACTTTGGGCCGTAAAAGGAGTTAGGTTCGGCCTGCGGATCTATAGTAGCCAAAAGCTGAGGTCGGACGCCTTTTTCAACCGGCGAAGCTATCCATTTCGCCAGTTTTCCACCGATTCCAATTGTTTGCTGCCTCTCAGTACCAGTCAAACCAGGGTGTGCGCTCACTGCGATAGTCGAAGCGCCTTTGTCGCGTAGAAATTGATTCAAATGCTTTACGAATAAAAGGTTGGCAAGTTTGCTATCACCATAACATTTGAATCTGTTGTATTCTCTATCTTCCCAGTTTATATCGTCAAAATTTATTGCCCCGCTCTTATAGGCTAAGCTGGAAACCACCACCACCCTAGAGTTCTCTGTCGCTATTATTAAAGGTAGCAATAGTCCTGTTAGTGCGAAATGACCAAGATGGTTTGTGGCCATATGCATTTCGTCACCATTATTCGTTAGCTGGTGAGACTCCAAGTTAACGACTCCTGCATTACAAAGCAATATATCCAATCTTTCATAGTTTTGCTTAACAGTCTCACTGAAGCGGCTTACTGATTCCAAATCCGTTAGGTCTAAGGGAATAACCTCAATCTCAGCATCTGGGA
>Ga0209184_1000050_pt1 | contig 152258 bp, 128 predicted proteins | sample EN8Hudsemesocosm_2_FD_184627 | JGI IMG/M metagenome (GOLD analysis project Ga0209184, IMG submission 184627) | Methane-oxidizing microbial communities from mesocosms in the Hudson Canyon - EN8C Hudson Canyon (SPAdes) (version 2) | ecosystem: Environmental > Aquatic > Marine > Cold seeps... | reverse complement strand
TGAATGGGGAGATAGAGCCTATATGTCATTAAATAAAGGAACAAAACTATTTTTAAATTATAGAAAGCTGAAAAAAGTGTATAACAGACCTCGGGAGGCTGGATTAGTGAATACTTTCACAGCCTCTTTAGCCCGCTTTCGTGGTACGCAATGGCGGGCTAAAGCCACGCCCTACAAACGATCTTAAATCTCTTTCAAGCCCAAAACATCCTGCATATCATACAGTCCATTTTTTTGTGCCTCTAACCATACGGCTGCTCTTACAGCGCCATTAGCAAACGTCATACGGCTCGTAGCTTTATGCGTGATTTCTACGCGCTCACCTTCATCGGCGAACATGACCGTATGTTCGCCAACAATATCACCAGCACGAATCGTAGAAAAACCGATGGTTTTACGATCACGCTCGCCCGTATCGCCTTCACGCCCATAAATAGCGCAATCTTTTAAATCACACCCTAAGGTATCAGCAATGACTTCGCCCATGCGTAAAGCAGTACCCGATGGCGCATCGACTTTATGCCTATGATGCGCTTCAATCACCTCAATATCGGTATAATCACCCATCACTTTTGCGGTCATTTCTAACAACTTTAGCGATAAGTTAACACCTACACTCATATTAGGTGCTAGTACGATAGCAATATCTTTAGCGGCTACTGCGATTTTTTCTTTTTGCTCATCAGAGTAGCCGGTTGTACCAATAATCACTTGCTTGCCTGCTTGGCGACACATCTCTATATACTGCATAGACGGCTCAGGACGAGTGAAATCAATCAGCACATCAAACTGATCCAAGACTTTGGATAAGTCATCTTGTACAGTAATATTAATTGCTCCGATGCCGGCTAAATCACCCGCATCTTTACCTAAAGAAGCACTACCAGATCGAGTAACGGCAACACTTAAACTGGTTTTCTCAGCTAGCTCCGCCGCTTTAATCAAGCATAAGCCCATACGCCCTGAAGCGCCAACTACTGCAACTCTTATCATCTTGATTATCCTGTTAAATTATCGAAAAAGCTTTTCACACCACCTATCCAAGTATGCTCTTGAGGGCTGTGTTTCTTGCCGCCACCCGTTAATGAATCACGGAATTGCTCAAGCAATGCAGTTTGCTCTTTAGTTAATTTAACTGGTGTTTCAATCTGCACACGGCACATCAAGTCACCCACCGCGCCACCACGCACAGGTTTTACGCCTTTACCACGTAATCTGAATAACTTACCTGTTTGCGTTTCTGCAGGTATTTTTAATTTTACTTTACCCGTTAATGTAGGCACTTCTAATTCGCCACCTAAACAAGCTGCTGGAATACTAATCGGTACTTCACAATACAAATTAGCGCCATCACGAGTAAAAATTGGATGATCTTTTACTTGAATTTGTACGTATAAATCACCAGATGGTCCACCGTGAGCACCCGCTTCGCCTTCACCACCTAAACGAATACGATCTCCAGTATCAACTCCTTCAGGCACTTTAACTGATAAGGTTTTATTTTCTTGTACGCGCCCTTGCCCGTGACACTTACGGCAAGGATCTTTAATTTGTTGACCAGCACCATGACAAGTAGGACAAGTTTGCTGCACAGAAAAGAAGCCTTGTTGCATTCTGACTTGGCCATGTCCTTGACAGGTTGTACAAGTCACTGGGCTAGAGCCTTTTTTAGCGCCTGTGCCGCTACATTCACCACATGTTGTCAATACTGGTACGCGAATTTTAGCTTCTGTACCACCAACAGCTTCTTCTAAGGTTAATTCTAGGTTATAACGTAAATCTGCACCACGTTGCACACTGCTACGCTGATGACCTCCGCCACCACCTCCACCGAAAATATCACCAAAGACATCTCCGAAAACATCGCTAAATCCTTCAGCACCGCCACCACCAAAACCACCGCCTCGCGAGCCATCAACACCAGCATGACCGAATTGATCGTAGGCTGAACGCTTTTGTGGGTCTGATAAAACTTCGTATGCTTCTTTCACTAATTTAAATTGTGCTTCAGCATCTTCTGGCTTGTCTTTATTTCTATCAGGATGAAATTTCATCGCCATTTTGCGATAACTTTTCTTTATCTCTGCTTCACTTGCGTTTTTATCAACACCTAGTAGCTTATAAAAATCTTCTTTTGCCATGTTTTTAGTCCGTACCCTAACTAAGTCAGGGTCTAACCCCTGCTAAAATTATTTTATAAATCCTGTCACTCGAGAGGTTTATCAAGCAAAACTTAACAGCCTCAAAGGTCCGTGACAAAAACTATTTTCATTATATTTACTTACAACAACGCCTCGCCACAGATTTTACTGTGCCGAGGCGTGTTATCCATTACTAAAACGGAGTAAAAAACGACTTATTTTTTATCGTCGTCTTTAACTTCTTCAAACTCAGCATCAACAACACTATCGTCTGCTTCTGCAGATGATTGCTCAGCAGAACCCTCAGGAGCACCTTCACCTTCTGCGCCAGCTTGCTCTGCATAAGCACGCTCAGCTAACTTACCTGATAACTCAGTTAAAGCCGTTGTTTTAGCTTCGATTGCTTCTTTATCATCGCCTTTAACCGCTTCTTTCAGCTCTTCAACCGCAGCTTCAATTTCAGTTTTTTCTTCTGCACTGACTTTATCACCCAAATCTTCCATTGATTTTTCAGTCGCATTCATCATGCCTTCTGCAGTATTACGTGCAGAAACTAACTCGGTGACTTTTCTATCTTCTTCAGCATGTGCTTCAGCATCTTTTACCATACGATCTACTTCTTCGTCCGATAAACCACTTGAAGCTTTAATGATAATAGACTGCTCTTTACCCGTTGCTTTATCTTTTGCCGATACATTTAAGATACCGTTAGCATCAATATCAAAAGATACTTCAACTTGTGGCACACCACGACGTGCTGGTGGAATGTCTGATAAATCAAAACGACCTAATGACTTATTACCTGAAGCAACTTCACGCTCACCTTGTAAAACATGAATAGTAACAGCGGTTTGATTATCTTCAGCTGTTGAGAATGTTTGCGCTGCATTCGTTGGAATGGTCGTATTTTTCTCAATTAACTTAGTCATAACACCACCCATAGTCTCAATACCTAGAGATAATGGAGTTACATCTAATAATAGAACGTCTTTAACATCGCCGCCTAATACACCCGCTTGAATCGCCGCACCTAAAGCAACCGCTTCATCAGGGTTAACGTCTTTACGTGGCTCTTTACCGAAAATGCTTTCTACCATTTCCTGTACTTTTGGCATACGTGATTGACCACCGACCAAAATAACGTGGTCAATATCTTTAGCAGACATACCAGAATCTTTTAGTGCAGTTAAGCAAGGACCTTTAGTACGCTCAATTAAATCAGCAACTAAAGACTCTAATTTAGCGCGTGTTAATTTAACATTTAAATGTTTAGGGCCTGATGCATCCGCTGTGACATACGGTAAGTTAACATCAGTTTGCTCTGAAGAAGATAACTCGATTTTTGCTTTTTCAGCGGCTTCTTTTAGTCGCTGTAATGCTAATGGATCATTGTGTAAATCAATTCCATTGTCTTTTTTAAATTCGCCGGCTAAGAAATCAATAATTCTTAAATCAAAATCTTCACCACCTAGGAAAGTATCACCATTCGTTGCTAATACTTCAAATTGGTGCTCGCCATCTACGTCAGCAATTTCAATAATTGAAATATCGAATGTACCACCACCTAAGTCATAAACTGCGATAGTAGAATCGCCAGGCGTTTGATCCATACCGAATGCTAGTGCAGCAGCAGTAGGCTCATTGATAATACGTTTAACATCAAGACCAGCAACACGACCTGCATCTTTCGTTGCTTGACGTTGTGAATCATTAAAATAAGCAGGAACAGTAATAACCGCTTCAGTTACTGCTTCACCTAAAAAGGCTTCTGCATCTTTTTTCATTTTCATCAAAATACGTGATGAAATCTCAGGAGCAGCCATCTTTTTACCGTGACACTCTACCCATGCATCGCCATTTTCTGCTTCAACGATTTTATAAGGCACCATTTTGATGTCTTTTTGTACCGCAGAATCTTTAAAACGACGACCAATTAAACGCTTAATTGCGTATAAAGTATTTTCAGGGTTAGTTACCGCTTGACGTTTAGCAGATTGACCTACTAATACTTCATCGTCTTTCGTAAAAGCGATAATTGAAGGTGTCGTACGTGCGCCTTCGCTGTTTTCGATAACACGAGATTTACCGTTTTCTAGTACCGCTACACAAGAGTTAGTTGTACCTAAATCAATTCCAATCATTTTAGCCATTGAATGCTCCAAAAAGGTTTATAGTTTATATATTTAAAAGTTAAATCTGATATGTGGTTATAATTTTGAATTTCAAGCTTGGTCATCAACTTTTGTTGAATCTCCAGCAACTGCTTGAGAAACCACCACCATTGCAGGGCGAATTAAGCGACCATTTAATACATAGCCTTTTTGAAAAACATTAATGACTGTGTTCGGCTCTGCATCCGCAGAAGGCAGCATAGTCATCGCTTGATGAAATTCTGGATTAAATGGTTGGCCTGTTGGATCAATCGCTTCAATATTAAATTTAGCAAACACCGCCTCAAACTGCTTAATAGTTAATTCGCTGCCTTCTTTTAATTTAACGACTTCAGGCGCATCGCTAGTTGCTGCCTGTATGCCTAATTCCAGAGAATCAATAACGCTTAATAGTTCTTTAGCAAATTTCTCTAAGCCATATTTATGCGCACTGTCTAAATCTTTTTGTGTGCGGCGTTTCAAGTTTTCCATTTCAGCTTGAACACGCAAGGCCTTATCCCAGTTTTCCGTAGCTTTTGCTTCTGCTTTAGCTAATTGTGCCTGTAGCTCTGCAACAGAAACTTCAGCTTCCTGAGCATCTTCCGCCTCAATCACTTCAACTTCTTCGTTATCTAATTCAGCAACTTGCTCAAGAACTTCTTCAATCAATTCGCTATCCGACTTAGACTCAGATGCATTCTGCTTATTACTCATTTATCTACTGCTCCAAAAAAAGTTATGACTCATACACCTAAGTGTATGCAATAAAGATATTTTGTATCATGGGGTCGCTTACTTTGTATTCAAGGCAGCGCCTAATAATTTTGCCGTCACATCGACAAAAGGAATAATTCGTTCATAAGCCATGCGCGTGGGCCCAATAACACCTAACACACCAACGACTTCATCGTTCACGGCATAGGAAGAAGTGACCAAACTACAATGATCAAAAGCTTGATAGCCTGATTCTTCACCTATGTAAATTTGCACACCGTCAGCGGCCAAACACTTATCTAATAAATGAATAATGCCGCGTTTTTGACTAAAAGCATCAAACAAGCCTTTTAATCTATCCATATCTGAAAGTTCAGAAAAGCCCATTAAATTCGTTTGCCCTGACAACACATAATCTTCTTCTTTACTTTCATCCTTGTTAAAAGCTAATTGCGCCATACTGACTGCATCGAGCATACTTTGATTCATACGCTGCTGATCTTCTTGCATTTCCTTTAAAACTGCAGCACGTACTGAGGCGAGACTTTTTCCAGAATAAATCGAGGTTAAATAATTCGCCGCTTGTAATAATTCAGCAGCAGAAAACTTTTTTGAAGTATGAATAATACGGTTATGCACTTCGTGTTCATTAGTAACAAAAATAACCAAAACACGGGTATTAGATAGAGGTAGAAACTCAATATGCCGTAAACAAACTAACTCTTTACGTGGCAAAGTCACTACTCCTGCCATTTGCGTGGTATCAGATAAAAGCTTCGATGCCATACTCAGCAAATCATCATCTTCGCGCTTATCCAAACCTTTATGTAAACGATCCAACTCTTGCTCATGCAAAGGTTTAACCGTTAATAAGGTATCCACAAATAAGCGATAACCATTTACCGTAGGAACACGCCCAGCCGAGGTATGTGGCGAATGAATTAAACCTAAATCTTCAAGGTCCGCCATAACATTGCGAATCGTCGCTGGGCTTAGCTTTAAATCAGAATCTTTGGATAAAACACGCGAACCTACAGGTTGACCATCGTGAATATAGCGCTCCACAAGAGTCTTTAATAGTTGTTGCGAGCGTTCGTTTAGTTCGGGTGATTTTGTCACACAAGCCTCAAAAAATAATTAGCACTGTAGCAGTGCGAGTGCCAACATAGAAAAATATCAGGTTCTTAGCAAACAAGCAAATTAATAGCTCAAAAAAACACCCAAGAAAATCACAAAGGAAAGAAAACTAGGCATCTTTCATATGGCCATAAAAGTAGTTTACATTTTGATAATCCATATGAATCAAGAACAAAAACAAGCCCGTATGGAGCTTGTGGAATACGGGATATGCAAAGCACTGGTTTTCCCGTATTACGCTGAAGCTTCATACGGGCTACGCTTGTTAAATCAAAAAGTATTAACTGGGAAATAAAGAATGCCGATAACTAGCCAAAAATGTCAGGCTCAATTAAGTCATCTTGCGCTTGTTCCCACAAAGACTAGTAACTATAATGATTACACTGCAATGCACAAAATCCTTTGCAGCTCATTCCTATCTAAAGTCTGCATTAGTTTCTGTAGACTCAAAAATAAACTACTTTTCTTAACTAATTTATACAACGGTGTAAAAATGACATTAACAAAAAAACTGGGTGCCGAGTTTCTTGGTACCTTTTGGCTAGTTCTTGGCGGCTGTGGTAGCGCAGTATTAGCCGCAGGATTTCCAGATATGGGTATTGGCTTTATTGGTGTTGCCCTTGCTTTCGGACTTACGGTATTAACCATGGCATTTGCTATTGGTCATATTTCTGGTTGCCACCTTAATCCAGCGGTTTCTCTTGGCCTTTGGTCTGGTGGAAGGTTTCCAGCTAAAGAACTTGGCCCCTATATAGCAGCACAAGTAATGGGTGGTATCGTTGGCGCAGCAGTGCTATATATTATCGCTTCTGGGCAAGCTGGTTTTGATGTTAGCGCTGGATTTGCATCGAATGGTTATGCAGAGCACTCACCTGGTGGTTATAGCTTAACCGCTGCACTAGTCACTGAAATCGTTATGACCTTTATGTTTTTAATGATTATTTTAGGCGCAACTGATAAACGAGCACCTCAAGGATTTGCTCCTATCGCTATTGGTCTTGGACTTACTCTTATTCACCTCATCAGCATTCCTGTTACCAACACATCGGTGAACCCAGCACGAAGTACAGCTGTTGCTATCTTTCAGGGAGATTGGGCATTATCTCAATTATGGCTATTTTGGCTGGCTCCTATTGTAGGAGCAATTTTAGCTGGATTAGTCTATAAATGGTTCGAAAAAGAAGAAGAAATCTAAACCACCTACAAACATAAGCAAAATATTGGTATAAATTGCTATTAAACTCATGTATTTTTTAATTTTTTTATAAGGAAACCAAACACTATGAACCCCGAAGATATGCTAGATCACGCGAAAGGCTTAGACGCGCAAGAAATTTTAGACCAAGTGACGCAACTTGGCCTTGATTATGGCCCTAAAGTATTAGGCGCTATTGTTGTATGGATAATTGGTTCTTGGGTTGTTAAAGCAATTGTTAGTGTACTTGGTAAAACAATGACCAAGACAAAAACCGACCCTTCGCTAAAGCCTTTTTTACAAGGTCTAGCTGGCGGATTATTAAAAGTAATGTTAGTCATTACTGTGCTCGGTATGTTGGGCATAGAAATGACCTCATTCATTGCGATATTAGGTGCCGCGGGCTTAGCAGTTGGTATGGCGCTTTCAGGTACCTTGCAAAACTTTGCTGGCGGGGTGATGATATTGATTTTCAAACCCTTTAAAATTGGTGATGTTATTGATGCACAAGGTTTTGTTGGTTCAGTGAAAGAAATTCAAATTTTCAATACCATTATGAAAACACCTGATAATAAAACCATTATTATCCCTAACGGTGGCTTATCATCGGGTTCAATGACTAACTTTTCTACTGAAGCAACAAGAAGAGTCGATTGGACTATCGGCGTAGGCTATGGTGATGACTTAGATAAAGCCAGAGCAGTTATTAAACAGCTATGCGATGAAGACTCTAGAATTTTAAAGGACCCTGAAGTTTTTATTGCCGTTGCAGAATTAGCTGATAGCTCTGTTAACTTTACCGTTAGAGTTTGGGTCAATGCGGCAGATTTCTGGGGCGTTTACTTCGCAATGAACGAGAATGTTTATAAAACTTTCCCTAAAGAAGGCTTGAATATTCCTTATCCACAAATGGATGTTCATATACAAAAAGACCTATAACTCCTGTTAACTTAGGAATACTCTTTAATTTCCGTTGGGCGGACTTCAGTTCGCCCATTTGAGTTACTTTCACTCATTCCTCATAAAAATCAATCTCTTTCTGCGCCAAATTAGGATAAAGAAACGGCAATATTCTATAGCACGTCATTCCCGAAGTCTTTTGTCGGGAATCTATGTAGTAAAAATTTTAGATTCCTGCCAAGAGAATGCAGGAATGACAAGGTGTCTAGTTGGTTGTTTTTAAAATGGCGGAAGCGCATGGGTAATCAGGTAACTATTTTATTGGAATACTCTTAAATAAACGAATCCAAGGTTGCGCTTTAAAATCGCGGCTTTCCTTCTCTGCCCTTTCCCGAGTAGAGTAACGGCCATAAATAACAGCGTGATGATCTTGGCGATCTTTTTTAAATTGGTAAATAGCATAATTACCCGTTATATTTTGCTGCTTAACAAATCCGATAGCTGACTGACGAGAGCTGAATACGCCTAGTTGTAAGGTAAAATGCTCTTTGTTCTGTTGCTTAATCCAAGCTTCATTATGAATTAATTCCTTTGTACCCGCCTTAGTCTGTTTAACTTGTTTAGTGGAAGCAAGGACTTTCTTCTGCGTAGGAACATGAGAAGGCTTTATTTCACTGCCACCGAGACATTCTGCAACAGCCAATTCCCTACCCTGTTTAACCACCTTATATTTACCATAAAAAGCCGCATCGACTTTCTGCCACTGTTTTGGCGTATTACTATTTCGATAGCGTGAAGTTTGACTGGGTCCGCCGTTATAAGCAGAATAAGTCGCGCGAGCGATATTATCAATACCACCTATCTGCTTATCCTCTCCGCGCTTAATAGCATATCTGGTCATATAATTAAGCAAAATTTTACTGCCTGACTTAATGTTATAAGCCATATCCCAACGTAATTTATTAACATCAACCAACCCGCGCCAAACTTTTTCATTAATCTGCATAATCCCCGTATCGTTAGTCGATGAACGTAATGGAACAATCTTATTATGCTTAACGTCATACTGCCGCCAACAACTTTCCTGCCAAGCAGTCGTTAAAACCAACTTATTAAAAACAACCTGCTGCTGTTTAGTTAAAGAGACCTTTGCCGCTGAACTACTGGCCGTTTCTTGGAGTAATTTACGCACAGCCAAAAGGTAATCATTTAAGTCATCCTTACCTGCAATCCAGCTATCTAAGTCTCTATTTTTTGCTGCATTAGCAGAACTAATCGGCCAGAAATCTAATATAAACCGACTGCGCTGCTCATTATCCTGATTAAACTCGAACAATCGTAATAGCTCAGGATCTAACGCGTCATCATATTTTAAGGCATCAAACTGGTCGGAATGATTAATCAATCGAGCAAATCTGCGCAAGCCATCCACCGAAATATCTAAGCCCAAGGTCGGCCCTAACTTATCCAAAGCTTGCAATGCATCACTTGCCGTCACTAAGGTTATTAGCGCCAGCGGGGCTTGATCTGAATGTTCGGCGCTAATCATTTTTATTACCGGCATTAACTGCGCCCAGCTTTTAAGAAACCAATGCCGGACCAGATCATCGCCATGCCCTTGCTGCAATGCTTCTTGTAATTGATAACGCGCATCCAGCAAAATATCAAACAGAGCTAGCCTTAATTCTTTTAGTTCGGTAGCTGCCGCATATTGCTTAATCGTTTGAGTGAGCAAAGCATCCATAGCTTGCCATTTCTGCTCCCATTGAATTTGCTCCTGAGCGGTTAACTTTTTTTCTGCTTGCTCCGCTAAAGCAATGTTTTCCACCTCAAAAATGACATCACTATGAAGCCCACTTTGACTTACCCGCATATTGGCAAGATGCAAAGAATTGAGCAGGGCATTCAATTGCGTATGTGTATGTTTTGGTAAAAATAAAGGCAACGCCGCTTGCATATCATTAATGGTCGGCGTTATATCAATACGATATTGATTAAAATAAGGATGAATATGCGCCCTAGCCTGATCCCATAAAATACCTGACGTTAACCGTTCATTTTGCAAATTAATTAGATGACTATCCACTACTTGCAAAAAAATTACTCTTGAATTGCCTCCCTTAATCACCGGATCACTGATAATTTGTGCATTCCCCTCCCATGCTAATACCGGCATGCACTTACCCATCATCTTAACGGCTATCTTTGCACTCAACCGAGCTTTGATTTGTAAATGCTGATTCAGCTCGCTAAGTTTCGGATCAGATAAGACAATTTCACTACATTTATTTGGATCATGTAGTATTTCTGTTGAACCTGCCGGCCCTTTGAATAATTGCGTTTTCAGCAACTGCTGTAGAGCCGGAAAATCAAGCGCTAAAGGTACGGAGACAGACTCCGCCTGTAAGCATTGTATGGGTAGTAAGAATAGGAATATTGCCGTTAAGCGGCCAAAAGAAAGTTTCATAACATCCTGAAATAAATGGATGCCTGAAACGCACCCGATGAGTTTAAGAGTAGTAAATTCTATTGCTAGGCTCAGGAATGAGAGGTATCGCATTCTGTGGGAGAGGCTTTAACCACGAGAGCGCGACTAAAGTCGCTCCCACTACGATCTCATGTTATTTAATTTCGGCTCCTTAGAGCTAAATAAGAACAACAAAGCCGCGAATAACAAATGCAGCGCAATACTCCCTAAAAATGCAAGTACCAAACCAACAACAATAGCGTCTGAGCTTAACGGCACACTAATCGAATAATTGAGTAACACTTCATTCGCTAGCTTAACATCAAGATGCTCAGCTAAATGTAACAACTGCTGTACCAAACTTCTATCTTGCAGCGCACTCAACTGCTGCTGTAAATAATCATTACGTTGCATTAAATCAGCAATAAGCTGCGCCTCCTCTCGAATAGCTGCTACCGCATTCGTTCTGTGTCCAAGCAATAATTCTTGCATATTACCCGCATAAAACCGATCAGCAATAAACTGATATTGCTGCAACTGCCTAAAGGCTTCCTGATAATGCGCGCTGATATTTTGTTGATATTGAATAATAAAGTTGGGGATCTGAACCCCAAGCAACAAACAACCCGCGAAAAACAATTTATCCAATAAGTTTTTCAAGCTCTGAGCTATAAACATAGAGTGTATTTCCATTATTTGTTGCGAGTTACCTTACTGGCTTGAAAATCAAGTTTATTGAAAATAACATGACCACCTAGATTAAGACACCCCTGAGTTTAAAACTATCTAACGCCCCATTCGGCTATGGTATGAATTAGTAATACGCTGAATAATGGTCGGATCACGTGTAGTGGCACCCGATGTATTAAACTGAACACGCACACTGTTATCTGCTTGAGTACGTATGCTCGCTGCTACTTCTATCCCATTAAGGTTTCCTTGCATCACACCTGCGCCGCGATCTTGAACAGTAATGCGCACCCCTTGATCAGAAAGTGCTCCAATCGCTGCTGACCAAGATTGATCGAATTTACTAGCACCCACCTTAGTAGAGTACACCACCGGCGCTGGCGGATAGTAATAGCACCCAGAAATAAATATTGTAGTTAAAAAAATAATCAAAGTTTTCATAATGCTGTTTTCTCGTTTAAAAGGTGTACCTGAATTCAGGGATTGCAAAACCTGCCCCATTTGTCTTTACCTACTCACGGTTACTTCACTACTAATTTATCTCTATAAATCGTAGCACTAATCACTGCTATCGGAGGCATCACAATATTCAACACAGGAATAGTCAAAACCAACAAAACTATGCCACCAAAACTCAAAGCACCGATACGTACCGTTTTTAATGCCTCGCGTTGCTCTTTAAATAATAAGCCCTGATTCTCCAACGGATAAGCAAAATATTCCATGCTCATCCCCCATGCGCCAAATAATCCCCACAATACCGGCGCAATCAAGTTCAATCCGGGAATCACGGAAATAATAGCAATAGGAATAGCACGGCTTAATAAATAAGCAATACGTTTTAATTCGGAAAATAACACCTTGGATAGCGCTTGCTCCTGAATTGGCACAGTATCACCGCGTATAATTTGCTGTGTTTTCGCTGATAATCCGCCGTAAAAAGGCGAGGCAATTAAATTCGCCAGCAAGGTAAAAGTAAAAAATCCTGCAACAAAAAAGCTGATAAAAAACACCGGATAAATAAGCCAACTTAACCATTGCAACCAGCCCGGTATAAATTGCGCAACTAACACGCCGACATAGTGATAACCCAAATACAGCATAGCCGAATACAACAGAAAATTAATAAGCAATGGAATTAAAATAAACTTTCTTAATTCCTTACGTGTCAGCATAGACATGCCTTGTAATAAACTTTGTACGGCTAACACAGGATTTAAACCTGCTTTTTTATCAAACTCACTATTCATTATTTAGTTCTCCAACACCCTTTTCTACAGGGTTAAATACCGCACCGCGCTCAGTCACAATGACACTTACTAATTCCGCTGGCGTCACATCAAACACAGGATTCCAAGCGTCAATTAAACTATTAGCTTGGTCATAAAATTGTGGCAAAAATTCATTAGCAGCACGTTGCTCTATTTCAATATCATCACCTGATTGCATGGCAAAATCTATAGTTGAGGTCGGTGCTACAACCATTAATTTCACACCATGATATTTAGCCAAAACTGCCAAAGAATACGTGCCGATTTTATTAGCCACATCGCCATTCGCAGCAATGCGATCCGCACCGACAATAATCCAGTCCACTTGCCCGCTTTTCATTAACATAGCCGCCGCTGAATCAGCAATTAAAGTTGATGGGATATTGTCTTCTGCTAATTCCCATACCGTTAAATGCGCACCTTGCAACCATGGGCGTGTTTCATCAGCATAAATACGTCGCACTTGCCGCTGATATGCACTACGAATCACACCTAATGCGGTGCCATAACCGCCCGTAGCTAATGCACCCGCATTACAATGGGTTAACAAACCTTTCGCATCGGCTAAAATATCCGCGCCTAATTCACCCATTTTCAGGTTGGCAGCTATATCTTGTTGATGAATCTCTTGCGCTAATTGAATCATCGCGGCTACAGGTGAGCCTTCTAATTGTTCTAATTTGGTTTGCATGACGTCTAAAGCCCAAAACAAATTCACCGCCGTGGGCCGAGACGCTGCTAATAGCTTAATTTCCGCTGCAACTTGTTGCTGCCATGCACTATTATCTGGCTGATAATGCTGCTGCACAGATAAGGCTACCGCATAAGCCGCTGCGATACCAATCGCAGGCGCACCACGCACTTGCATAGTTTTTATTGCTTCAGCAACATCAGGCGCAGTACCATACACCTCATAATGCACGATTTCAGGTAGTTTCCGTTGATCCAATACCGATAACTTTTGATCTTGCCATACTAACGCATGGACATTGAGTTTTTGTTCCATTAATGCCCACACTCTCTTAGCTGTTTCATTTTAATAAACCTTTTAATTATGCAAGTTGATACGCTTATTCAAGCACGCTGGATTATACCTGTAGAACCTCATGATGTAATTCTTGAAGATCATGCCTTAATCATACATGAAGGCCGTATTCTGGACATTTTACCCGTGCGACAAGCACATGAGAAATACCAGCCCAAGCAATTAGAAGTTTTAGCGGATCACGCTTTGATTCCCGGTTTAATCAATGCGCATACGCATTTAGCCATGACTTTATTTCGCGGCATTTCAGCTGATTTGCATTTAATGGATTGGTTAGAAAATCATATCTGGCCGCTAGAAAAAAAATGGGTTAACGAAGCTTTCGTACGCGATGGTACAGATTTAGCAATTGCAGAAATGTTACGCGGCGGCACGACCTGTTTTAATGATATGTATTTCTTTCCTGAAATTACCGCACGCCAAGCAATACAACATGGCATACGCGCTAATGTTGGGTTAATTCTAATTGATTTCCCGACCGCTTGGGCGGATGGCCCAGAGCACTATATAGAAAAAGGTCTGGCACTACACGAAGAGCTGCGTCATGAATCTTTAGTTCGCACGCCTTTTGCACCACATGCACCGTATACGGTTTCTGATGAACCTTTAAAACAGGTCAGTACATTGGCAGAAGAACTCAACCTGCCCATTCATATGCATGTGCATGAAACTCACCACGAGGTCAGCCAAGCCGAGCAGCGCCCCTTACAGCGTTTACATAAATTAGACTTAATCACACCGTCGTTTATTGCAGTACATATGACGCAATTAACCGATGCGGAAATCAAAAAATTCGCGCAAGCAGGCGCACATATAGTGCATTGCCCTGAGTCTAATTTAAAACTCGCTAGTGGCTTTTGTCCGGTACAAAAATGTCTAGATGCGGGAATTAATGTCGCTTTAGGCACAGATGGTGCCGCCAGTAATAATGATTTGGATATGTTCGGTGAAATGCGTACTGCCGCCCTCTTAGCCAAAGGCGTAGCCAAAGATGCCAGTGCTGTTTCCGCCGCCACGGCATTACGCATGGCGACGTTGAATGGTGCTAAAGCACTAGGCATAGACGATATTACCGGATCCTTAACAATCGGCAAAGCGGCTGATTTGTGCGCTATCGATTTATCCGACATAGAAACCCAGCCGATTTATAATGCCATTACACATCTAGTCTATTCCGCCTCGCGCCATCAAGTCAGTGACGTTTGGGTGGCAGGTAAACACTGTTTGAAAAACAAACAACTCACTACGCTGAATGTAGAAGACTTAAAAATAAAAGTAGCGCAATGGCAACGTGATTTGCAGCAACCAATATAGACTCCTCGTTTCTATCGGGAAATCGTCAAAAAGCAATAACCACAGAGAACACAGAGGAAAAAACTAGGATAAAAACTCGTTTGTTTAATCAAATGATTTATCAATGTAGCTCGCATGCAGCTTACGGAATGCGGGGGTAGGTATTGCAAAGCCCCCTATTTCACTTTGTGCTCTACTAGTCACAAGATCCACAGCGAGCTACAAAGCAGGCTTTTAGACTCTCTTCTCTGTGCTCTCTGTGCTCTCTGTGTCCTCTGTGGTGAAAATCTCTATCATTCACTTTAAATACTCCATAACCATAAAATGCTCGAACAATTTCTGTTTGCCTTAAATGTCACCGCGCCCATTCTCATTCTATTAATCTTAGGTATTGCTTTCCGGCGCACCGGTTTTATTGATGAACATTTCATTAATATTGCCAATAGCTTTGTGTTTAATATCACTTTGCCGTGCATGCTATTTTTTAGTTTAGCGACCACACCCTTAAGCCAATCAGCAAATATCCCACTCTTTTTATTTGGAGTACTATTTACACTCGCTAGCGTCGTTATTTTCCAATTACTTAGCCGCGCATTAATCCAACCAAATAAAAGAGGCGTATTTGTACAAGGTGCGTTTCGCGGCAATTTAGGCATTATCGGCATTGCTTTAGCGCTGAATGCTTATGGGCCAGAAATTCTAGCAACTGCCAGCTTATATATGGCCTTGATCGCAGTGATCGATAATCCTTTATCTGTCATTTTACTCAGACCTAAAAGTGAATTTCCATTCAAATCCATTATCGGCAACCCTATCCTGATTGCTGTGGTTTTGGGCTTAATCTGCTCTAGTATTGATCTAAAAATACCGCAGTTCATTAATCAGTCTGGTCACTATCTAGCGCAAATGACGCTACCCTTAGCATTGATTTGCATAGGCGGTAGCTTATATTGGAAAAATTTTCGTAATAACCACAAAGAAGTAATTTGGGCTAGCATATGCAAACTCATATTTATGCCTTTAATGGGCACGAGTTTAGCCATTTCTCTAGGTTTTCGCGGCCAAGATTTAGGCCTTATTTATCTCATGCTATCTACCCCAACCGCCGTATCCAGTTATGTGATGGCAAAAAAAATGAGCAACTACGGCACGATGGCAGCGGAAATAATTGCCCTGTCTACCGCGAGCAGCACGATCATTATTACTCTAGGCCTAATTCTCCTAAAAACCACAGGCTTAATTTAATATGCGCATCGCTCTGGCTTACATTTTTATTATTTTACTTTGGGCGACAACACCGCTGGCTATTAAATGGAGTGCTGAAGGTTCGGGGTTTATTTTTGGTGTAGCAGCACGCATGTCAATCGGTTTGGTCTGTATCTTGTGTATGCTTATATTAAGCCGCCAACCACTACCTTGGCACAGTAAAGCGCGACAAACCTATTTTGCCATCGCAGTACAAATTTATGGTGCCATGATGGCGGTTTACTGGGGTGCGCAATTTATTCCTTCAGGCTGGATATCGATTATTTTTGGCTTATCCCCATTTATTACTGCGCTATTAACTGCACTCTGGCTTGGGGAGCGGAGTTTAACTTGGGATAAATTACTCGCTTACCTTTTGGGGGTCGGAGGACTTGCACTGATTTTTAACACGGCAATACAAATGAGTTTTCAATCAGTATTGGGAATTTCAAGCGTCCTACTCGCGGTATTCTTACAAGCACTCAGTGCTGTTTGGGTTAAGCGTCTGCAAGCCAAACTACCCGCATTGACTCAAGTAACTGGCGGACTTATTTTTGCCACACCTTTATATCTAATTACTTGGTGGTTTATTGATGGCATCATCCCAACCACGCTGCCAGCGTATAGTTTATTATCTATTTTGTATTTAGGACTAATAGCAACACCGATTGGCTTTGCTCTGTATTACTATGTTTTGACTCATTTGGCAGCAACACGCGTGGCGTTAATTACCTTGGTATCACCGGTATTAGCTTTATTTTTAGGATATTATTTGAACGAGGAAGTGTTGACTGTAAAAATCATTGCTGGCACGGGGTTGATTTTATGCGCTTTATTGATCCACAGTTTTGTAGGTAGACGTCGTAGAAAAGCGGACTGAGGTCCGCCCTACGCGGTGTTATTGCTGCTTTTTATTAGCCACAACCTCGTCATAAAAATCTCTGGCTTGCTGCGCGCACGCATCAAATGCGTAAGTCTTCGCTTTCTCTAAATACGGCGCCTTGGCTGCTTCTAATTCAGCTTCATGCTCAATCCAATAGTCCATTTTCCCGATTAAGCTCTCTAAGTTTCCAGCAGAAAATAAAAACTGCTCATTTAAAGCAAATTGCGCTGAAGCACTCTGCTTAGAGTCACTAATTAAAGCCGGCAAACCACAACCAATAGCCTCTAAAACCGCCATTCCTTCTAACTCTATATCAGAAGCATGAATAAATAGATCAGCCGTATTAAATAAGGTGATTAATTTTTCTTGGCTAACATATTCAAAAAAAGCGGGATTAGGCAGTGAATTGCCTAAATCAATTAACTCTTCGCGTAACGCGCCTTGACCCGTCACAACTAACTGAATTTTGTCTTTAAATTTTGATTGTTTAATGGCTTGCATAACTAAAGCATGACGCTTTTCAGTCGCCAAACGGCCTACCATTAAAATAACAAAGCGACCTTCAAATTCTTGCTCTTTAACACACTGTTTAGGCCTAAATTGTTCAGGCAAACCATTTGATACCACCTCTACAGGCGATTGAATAGCATACTTTTCCAGCATCTCTTTACCAAAAGCGCTGGGAGATAAAACTAAATCCGCTTTATTGTAAAAAGTGCGTATAAAAAATCGATACAAAAAAGCATTAAGCCAAGGAAGGTCCAAACCAATATTCCACATCAGATTTTCTGGCTGCACATGAAAACCAAAGACAATCGGCTTATTCATTTTACGGGCAATTTTTAAAGCCTGATAACCCAGAAAAAAAGGGAATTGAATATGCACCAAATCCGCTTCTTTAATGGCTTCTGTTAATACTTTTTTATTTGGCCAAGCAAATAAGAAGTCCATTTCTTGCATTTGTTTTTTAGCAAATGGCAAATAAAAAGCAGGAAAAACAATTTTATGCTCTTCTGCTTTACCGGTACTAATGACTATTAAGTCATCTGATTTTTTGAAGTAATCAATAAAACGTCGCGTAGACACAACGCCACCTGATTTTTCTCCATCTACATTATCTGCAACAAAAACAATTTTCAATTTACAAGGATCTCTCGGAAAACAATAATGGGAAAGGTTTATAAAAAATTAAGAAATATTAGCTAAAGCGGCTCTGGCCTTCTCTTGTTCCATCATTCTTATTTTTGCCTTATTATCATTAGAATCAACTTCTGCACCAAGGGCTTTATTTAAAAAACTAACGGCTTGCTCTTCTTTGCCTTGCTCTAATAAAAACTCACCATAATAATAATTACTACCAATACCTTCAGGGTCGACTTCTAAAGCTTTTAATAAATACGTCTCTGCTTCATCATTATCACCAAAAGCAATCGGCCAGCTAGGTACTTTATAATAAAGAACACCTAAAGTAACGAGAGCAGAACCTTTGCTCGCTTCTGGATTAATGCCTATCGCTTTTTGCAATAAGTCCTTCGCTTCATTGACTAAACCTAAAGCCACAAAACTTGACGCATCTTCAGCCATAGTCAATAGAATAGCTGACTTCAAAATAAGCGGCTCTGCTTGACTAGGAAACTCAACAACAACGTCAGTAACATCACTCACTAACTGCAAAAAAATATTTTTACGCTCAGGTGTTGCTTCAATTTCTCGAGTATCAGCCCAGCTCCCTTCAATCTCAGAAACACGCTCATTCATCGAGCCTGAAACGGCACTCTGAGTAAAAAGTAGCAAAAAAACAACAAAAATTAATTTTTCCATAGCCAAAAGTATAGTATTGAGCCGCTTACAATTCAAGTTTTATCCAGATTTATTATAGAAAAAACATTAAAAAAGAAACATAAGCATCTGATATTAAAAAAACACAATACATATACCACAATTAATAAAATGTTTTATGTGAGATCTATATCACATTTTGTTGCGCATGTTGTATAATTACAACTTGCTATATAATCACACCCTTTATTATTGCTACACTATATAACATCACGCAAAGGCTATTCGGATACATTACTTATGTCGCAAGAAAATTCAAGCTGGAATAATTGGCAATTATTGACCGAAAAAGGTCGTCAAATCTGGGCTCACAAGCCTGATTCTCAAGATATAACTGCGCACTTAAATAATGCGGATGATTTTTCCGAGCAAGAACTACAAGACTTTGCTAAAGATTTTTCTTTCGATCGCCAGATTAACCCTTCAGCCAGCGACAAAGTTTTTAGACAGCAATACCAAAAAAATAATGCCTCTGCTTATTCAGGCACAAGACCCAAAGCAGAAAGCGCAGAAGAACAAAAGCTCATCGATAGCCTTATTAATGGCATGCATTACTTCAGCCAATTACAAAGTGATGAAGGTCATTGGCCAGGTGATTACGGCGGCCCGCTCTTTTTATTACCCGGCTTATTAATAGCTGCTTACCTGACAGACAGCCCCTTCCCTAAACCTCATCAAGAAATGATGAAGGTTTACTTGTTCAACCATCAACATACTGATGGTGGCTGGGGCATGCACATTGAAGGCCAGCCAACGATGTTTGGCACAGTCATGCAATACGTTTCTTTACGTCTTTTAGGTACTCCTCAAGAGGACCCTAGATTACAAAAAGCGCAAGCTTGGATTAAAGAAAATGGCGGCGCAACCGGCATTCCCTCTTGGGGAAAATTCTACCTTTCCATCTTGAACTTATATGATTGGGACGGTTTTAACAGCTTGTTTCCTGAAATGTGGCTATTCCCCAAATGGTTACCAGTACATCCTTCTCGTTACTGGTGTCATAGCCGCATGGTCTATTTGCCGATGGCTTATTGCTATGCACAGCGCATACAAGTGCCTGAAAATGATTTAATCTTATCTTTACGCAAAGAAATCTATAACGAAGATTTTGCTAGCATCGACTGGCCAAAACAAAGAAACCAAGTCTGTGAAAAAGATTGCTACACCATCCAGTCACCTGTTTTAAAATGGATGAATGCTTTCACCAATGGCTATGAAAAAATCAGACCGCAATGGTTAAGAAACAAAGCAAGTAATTATCTTCTAAAATATATCGATGCGGAAGATGCGCAAACTGAATATCTTGATATCGGCCCAGTCAACAAAGCAATCAACTCTATGTGCGTTTGGCATGCCTACGGAAAAGAGTCCGATCCATTCAAAAAGCATGTTGCCCGTTGGTATGATTATTTATGGGTCGCGGAAGATGGCATGAAGATGAGCGGCTATAATGGCTCGCAATTATGGGATGTCGCTTTCACTACACGCGCCATGCTAGAAAGTGATTTAGGTAAACTATTCCCTAAGACGCTGGAAAAAAGCTATCAATTTATTGATGATATGCAAATCCTAGCAGAACATGAAACCCATGAAGAGTTTTTCCGCCACCCCATGATTGGCAGCTGGCCTTTTTCTACTGCTGAGCAAGGCTGGCCTGTTGCTGACTGCACTTCAGAAGGCTTAAGCGCCACGCTAGCGATCCATAAAACAGGGTTATTCAAACAAAATATTGGCGATCAGCGCATAAAGCAAGCCGTTGATATTATTTTGTCTTATCAAAATAAAAATGGTGGCTGGCCAACTTATGAACTAAGCCGCGCCCCTAGCTGGCTAGAAAAACTCAATCCGTCTGAAGTCTTTGCAGATATTATGATTGATTATTCTTGGACAGAATGTAGTGCCGCTTGCGTGGTTGCTTTACTGGAAATTTTAGAGCTTTACCCTGACTATAAACACGATGAAATTGAGCATGCTATTTCTCGTGGCTTAAAATTTATCGTCAAACAACAAAAAACCGATGGCTCTTGGTATGGCGGCTGGGCAGTTTGCTTCACTTATGCTACTTGGTTTGGCATAGAAGCCTTAGTTCAAGGCAAAGATTATATTGATGCTCAACTAAGAACAAACTGCATTAATAAAGCCTGCGACTTCTTACTGAGCAAGCAAATGGCTGATGGCGGCTGGGGCGAAACCTACGAATCCTGCGCAAAAATGGTTTATTCCCAAGCAGAAACCTCTCAAGTGGTTAATACGGCTTGGGCATTGCTTGCCCTGCAAGCGGCAAAATCGCCAGAAAAAGAAGCCATTCAACGCGGTATAAATTTACTGCTAGATCGACAACTAGAAAATGGCGATTGGGCTCAAGAAAACATTTCTGGTGTTTTCAACTATAATTGTATGATTACTTATAGCGCTTACCGGAATGTCTTCCCTATTTGGGCATTAAATCGTTTTTATCAACACAAACACTATTAAAGATTAGTTATTCGTATTAAAATTAATCAGTTAAAGTCTATTATAAAGAATACATATGCATACAGCCTCTGAACATAATGATTTATTTGACATTTGCATTGTCGGCGCAGGAATGGCAGGTGCCACAATTGCAGCCTACCTTGCACCCAGAGGTATCAAGATTGCACTTGTTGATAGGGAATATGTAGAAAAAAGGCGTATCGTAGGTGAACTATTGCAACCTGGCGCAGTACAAACCTTAAAGAAAATGGGCTTAGAGCGCGTACTTGAAGGCTTTGATGCGCAACCTATTTATGGTTACGCTCTATTTAACAAAGACAACGAATTTTCTATTGAATACAACCAAGATAAATCAACAAATTATCGCGGCGTCGGACTACATAATGGTCGTTTTTTACAAAAAATTCGTGAAGATGCACTGAAAAACCCAAGTATCACACAAATCCACGGCACGGTTTCAGAGCTTATCGAAGACGAGAACCATGTCGTCACTGGCATTAAGTACAAAGAAAAACACACGCGCGACCTTAAAACTATCAATGCCAAGCTAACTATCACCAGTGATGGTTTCTTTTCTAGCTTTCGTAAAGACTTAAGTAACAATGTAAAAACCGTTACTTCATTTTTTGTAGGACTTATTTTAAAAGACTGCGAACTCCCTTACCCAAATCATGGTCATGTGTTTTTATCAGCGCCGACGCCTTTTATTTGCTACCCAATTTCCAGTACAGAATCACGTCTGTTGATTGATTTTTCTGGTGAGCGTGCACCAAAAAAAGAAGAAGTAAAACACCATATTGAAAATAACGTCATTCCATTCTTACCTAAAGAATTTAAGCATTGTTTAGATCAAGCTCTGCTTGAGAATGACTATAAAATCATGCCTAACCATTACATGCCTGCTAAACCGGTCCTAAAGGAAGGCGCTGTTATGTTAGGTGATGCATTAAATATGCGCCACCCCATCACTGGCGGCGGTTTAACGGCTGTCTTTAATGATGTGTACTTACTTAGCACGCATTTACTGGCGATGCCTGATTTTAATAACCCTAAACTAATCCACGAAAAGATTAATTTATATTATAACGATCGCTATCACGCCAATACCAACGTCAATATTATGGCCAATGCCTTATATGGCGTTATGTCCAATGACTTACTCAAACAAGGCGTATTTGAGTATTTACGTAAAGGCGGCGATAACTCTGGCGGCCCCATCAGCTTGCTAGCTGGCCTGAACAGAAACCCCACTATTCTGATCAAGCATTTTTTCAGTGTTGCCTTATTGTGCATTAGCAATCTATTTAAAGCGAACAAAATGAGTTTCATCAACACTTTTCATGTCATCAGAGATGCCTTTTGCATTATCAAACCCCTAGCCGTCAATGAGCTACGGCCTAGTTCATTTCGTAAAAAGAATATTCATAAATAACATGCAAAGACTTAAAGATAAAATACGCGATATTCCAGACTTCCCAAAACCAGGCATTATCTTTAAAGATATTACCCCGCTAGTAAAAGATCCAGCAGCTTTGCGCTTATCGGTACACCAACTCATTCAGCCTTTTTTAGGTAGAGATATTACTGCCGTTGCCGGTATGGAAGCTCGTGGATTTATCTTTGGTTCATTAGTCGCATGGGAGCTTAATTTACCGTTTATTCCTTTAAGAAAACCTGGCAAACTCCCCTACGATGCTCAAAGTGTATCTTATGACCTAGAGTATGGCTCAGCTAGCCTAGAAATTCACACTGACGCACTAGATAAAAACGACCGCGTACTATTAATTGATGATTTATTAGCGACTGGAGGCACAGCAAAAGCGAGTTGCGAACTTATAGAACAACTAGGCGCTACCGTTGAAGCTTTAGCCTTTGTCGTAGAATTAGACTTTCTTAAAGGCAAAGAGCAACTTAGCAGTTACGAAATTCACTCGCTACTTCACTATTAAGTCAACCCACAAAAGCCATGCCGGAACTGCCTGAAGTCGAGACAAGCTTACGCGGCATTAGCCCCCATATAAAAAATCAAATCGTTACTCAGGTCATCATACGTCGACCCAAACTGCGCTGGCCGATACCTAGCGATTTGCCTGAACTACTTGAGCAGCAGGAACTAAAAAGCCTTAGCCGCCGCGCCAAATACTTGTTATTACACTTTGACACTGGCACCCTGCTTATTCACCTCGGCATGTCAGGGAGCTTACGTGTCATTACTGAAAACACCCCAGTTGCTAAACACGACCATGTTGATATTGCTTTTGCCAACAAAAAAACCATACGTTTAACCGATCCGCGTCGATTCGGTGCAGTCTTATGGCTTGGAAAAAAACCTTTTGAGCACTCCCTGCTTAGCAAACTAGGACCAGAGCCTTTGTCTGACAGCTTAACTGGCAAGTATTTATACGAAAAATCCAGAAATAAGAAGGTCAATATTAAGCAGTTCTTAATGAATCAATGCATCGTCACTGGCATAGGTAATATCTACTGCACAGAGGCACTTTTTTATGCAGGTATAAGACCAACACGCGCAGCCGGAAATATTTCATTAAAACGCTACCAAACGCTAGTCACGCACGTAAAAAGAATCCTACAAACCGCCATTGAACAAGGTGGCACAAGCCTGCGTGATTTTGTTGGTAGTGATGGTAAGCCAGGGTACTTTAAACAAGAACTCAGCACTTATGGCCGCTCAGGCCTACCCTGCCAACAATGCCAGCAACCTCTAATGGAAATAAAACAAGCCAATAGAACCACCGCTTATTGTAAGCACTGCCAAACTTAAATCTCGTTTTATATTACATACTCATTTGTAGTGTGTAGCCCGTATGAAGCCTAAGCGCAATACGGGAAATCAACACTTAGGAATGCGCATGAAATAATTTATACATTGCCATCTGGGGCGCAGGTCTTCAGCCTGCATTTTTAAAAGGCAGACTAACTACTGTGCCCCATTTTAAAGTGCTTACCTTATTTCGTGCTCGCTCCTTAGAATGTCCCGTATTACGCAGGCTTCATACGGGCTACTATAGATTTCTGTGTTAAATAGGAGGTCTAAGTGTAAACTACTTTCATGGTCATATGAATGATTCCCCCCACACTTAAATTAACAACACCATGAACCAAGAAGACCTAACCAAAGAAAAAGTAAACCAAGAAACCTCTAAAATCGCTTGGTCTGAACTACAACGTTTTTTTGCCAGCGGCTTAGCTGTCTATGTAGCACCTGGACTCGATTTAGTAGAGGTTGCCGATGCCTTTTCTAAAGACAACAAAGCTAAAGTCGAACAATGGATGCAAACCCAACAAGTTAACCTTGTCTCCGACCAACAAGCCACAGACTGGATAAGCAATGACTCCATGATGTGGGCAACCGTCGTTAAGCCATGGGTGCTTGTTCAAGTAATTTAATCTCCATGTAAGCTTTTAACCACAGAGAACACAGAGAAAAACATTTAATTCAGTATCCTTCATAATAATTGAAAGTAGTTGACACTATGAAGGCACATAATACGCTCGTCATTCCCGAGTTCTTTTATCGGGAATCCATTGTTAGACCTAGATTCCCGATAAAACACTTCGGGAATGACGGTGCGTTCGGTCATTATAACTGTCAACTAAAATATGAAGGGTGCTCCTACTACAACAATATCTGACGCTTGACAACCTTTAGCCTTTCACTCTGCACTCTCTGTGGTTAAAACACTAAAATCATACTGAAAGTGAGCCGTAATTCCTTGCAAAATCACAGTGCATATTGCACACTTATCAAAAACACTACTTAATACACCACAGGGGTTCCCATGGAAAGAAATGAAGCAATGTCCTTTATTCTAAAGTTACTAAAACTTATGCTAGAAAAGGATGGCTCTGATTTATTTATCACTACTGGTTTCCCACCAGCAATGAAAATAAAAGGTATTATGACTCCCATATCAAAGCAGGCCTTATCCGCCAATGATGCAAAATCACTGACCCAGTGCATCATGAATGATAAGCAGCTAAAAGAATTTGAAGAAACTAAAGAATGTAATTTTGCCATCTCCCCTGCTGGTTTATCTCGATTTCGTGTCAATGCCTATGTACAACAAGGTACACAAGGCTTAGTCATGCGAACTATCGCCAATGAAATACCTAGCTTTGAAACACTCGGCTTACCTTCCATATTAAAAGACCTGATTATGGCCAAAACTGGCTTAATTGTCATGGTTGGTGGCACAGGCTCCGGTAAATCAACGTCCATGGCCTCGATGCTTGATCATCGCAATGAAAATAGCTACGGCCATATCATCACCATTGAAGATCCGATTGAATATGTACACAAGCATAAAAACTGCGTGGTCATGCAACGTGAAGTCGGCGTAGATACTGATGGCTGGGAAGTTGCACTGCACAACACCTTACGCCAAGCGCCTGATGTTATTGTTTTGGGTGAGATTCGCGACAAAGAAATCATGAACTTTGGTATTGAATTTGCCCAAACAGGTCACTTAGCATTGGCCACCTTACACGCCAATAATGCTAACCAAGCCATTGACCGTATCTTAGGTTTCTTTTCCACAGAAACTCAAGTCAAATTGATGCAAGATTTATCTTTAAATGTACGTGCTATTATTTCGCAACGTTTAATTAAAACAGTCGATGGTGGTCGCTGCGCCGCGATTGAGATTTTAATCAATACGCCCCTTATTTCAGATTTAATTGCCAAAGGCGATGTCTCCGGCATTAAACCGATCATGGCTAAATCACGCGAACTCGGCATGCAAACCTTTGACCAAGCAATATTTGCACTCTATCAGCAAGGTAGAATAAGTTACGAAGAAGCGCTAAGAAACGCTGACTCGGCCAATGAGTTACGTCTACAAATCAAACTAGCGAGTGGTGAAGATAACTCTAGTAATGGGCTCTCTTTAACATCTACAGATGACCATGAGGATGCGGATTAAGGTCCACCTAAACCAAGAGCCCCTACTTAGTAGGAGTGAGTATCCACACAACTTTTTTATATTAAGTTTTGTGTAGGATGGGTAGAGCGTCTTTTTTGTGAAGCCCATCATTTTTGTAAGATTGATGGGGTTGCCTGCGCACCTAAAGTAGGGTGGACTTTAGTCCGCCATTGCTCAAAAAGCGGACTAAAGTCCGCCCTACTATATTATTAATGTTTCGTGTTATGTGGGTAGCCTAAAACTTTAAACCAGTACTTACCTCATCATCGAGAATGCCTTCCCCCTATCGAAACCTAGCCACTGAACAAACAAAACTATGGATATCACGCCTTACCTAAAATTAATGGTCGATAAAAAAGCTGAAAACTTAATTTTCAGCCTTGACTCAGCCCCTCGCTTACGTTTATTAGATCAAGAAAAGCCAGTAGGCAATGCAATATTAAGCCATGAAATGCTGAATGAAATTTTCCTAGCGCTGACAGATAACACACAAAAACTACAATTTTCTATCGACAAAAAAATACGTTTTGTCAGTCCCTTATTTGGTGGGCAAGATTTTGTCATTGAAGCAGTCGAGAAAAATAGCGAACTATCCATTAACATCAGCATAGACAAACGCCAAGCAGCAGCAAAAAATGCGCCACCGCCCAAAAACATACAAGTGTTAGGCTCTGCACCACCCGAAACACTGGATATATTTCCATACCTAGAAAAAATGGTTGCTCTCGAAGGCTCTGACCTTTTTATTACCTCTGGCTCACCGGTCAAAACAAAAATACATGGCTCAGCAGTTGAACTTGACAGCTATTTACTTACTCCCCAACTAAGCAAGTCAGCCGCTTATGCGATCATGACCCAAGAGCAGATTGAAGAATTTGAACAAACTAAAGACCTAGATTTTGCCATTAGCCTACCTGATGAAAGCGCCCGTTTCCGAGTTAATGCCTTTTACCAACGCCGAACCATCGGCATTGTATTACGTTTGATTCCAGCCATTATTCCTACAGCAGAAGAATTAGATTTACCGGAAGTTCTCACTGAACTTATTATGGACAAACGTGGTTTATTATTGATGGTTGGCGGTACAGGATCTGGTAAATCAACCTCATTAGCTGCGATGATTAATCATCGCAATATTAATGCCGCCGGACATATTCTGACCATCGAAGACCCTGTTGAGTTTTCACACCCGAACTTAAAATCCATTGTTAATCAGCGTGAAGTTGGCGTTGACACCGCCTCCTATGCGCGCGCCCTTAAAGCCAGCTTACGAGAAGCGCCAGATGTTATTTTAATCGGAGAGATTCGCGACCGTGAAACCATGGAAGCCGCTTTAGAATTAGCTAACACAGGGCATTTATGTATTTCTACTTTACATGCAAATAACGCCAACCAAGCCATGGAACGTATTATTAACATGTTCCCGCATGTCCAACATAAACAGCTATTTATGGATCTTGCCGTCAACTTAAATGCGGTAATCTCACAGCGTCTTATTCCTGATGTGCGTGGTAAACGCTGCGCCGCAATCGAAGTTCTCATTAACACCCCACATATTTCCAACCTGATTTTAAAAGGCGATCTAAATGAGATCAAAGAAGCGATGAAAACGAGTGGTAGCAAAGGCATGATAGCATTTGATGACGCACTACTGGCTCTCTACAAAGCAGAAAAGATCAGCCTAGAAGAGGCACTAAGAAATGCCGATTCCCGTAATGATTTAGAAGCTAAGGTTAATTTTGGTTAGAAATAGAATATAACATTCTGTTGGAGTGGCTTTAGCCACGAAATCACGACTAAAGTCGCTCCCACAGTTTTTTATGATCCTATGTTATTTAATTTAATTTCCTTAATAACGTACATAAAATAACTTCAGCACATTCTCACTCCAGACAGCCAGCACCTAACATACCTTGCAAGGCACTCAGGTCTTGAGCATCAACCAGGCCATCACCAGTTAAATCATATAGCGCCTGAACATCAATACTCGTACGCATAACCGCTAATAAAATGGTGTTATCCTGACTATCCACACAGCCATCATTATTAAAATCTGCTTTTAAACCTGCGGTGTTTTGCACTAACTCAGGACTCGTATCTACGGCGGCAAAAATCAAATCAGTTTGAATCAGTCCACAACCAGTCCCCCAGTCAAACGCCACGTCATCCGCACAAGGATTCGATGATAATGTCTGTGGCCCAGCTATTCCTGCCGGATCAACTAAATCAATAGTACCGCGCATCATCACTTGCCTAACTTGCCCAGGCGTTAAATAGGTGTACTGTTGCAATAGTAAAGCAGCAACAGCTGCAGCATTAGGGGCTGCAGCCGAGGTTCCAGAAAAATTAGGAAAACCATCTTGGTCGGAGTCCGTATCGGCTAAATCACCTAAAGGAAAAAATGTAGTATTTACATCATCAACAGCGACAATTTCAGGTTTAAAACGATACTCTGGGGCTGGCAAACGATTACCTTGTTGATCAAATAAGATTGGTGTGCCACCCGCTGATGAGAAATAATCAACTCTTAAATCCCCCGAAAACCAAGGAGCTGAGCGATATGGCATAGCGCCAACAGCAATAGCCCCTGAAGCATTATTGTGCCCATAAGTTGTACTGCTTTGTGTTGCATATTCATCAATACGAGTAAAAACCAACTCTTCCGCAACTGAAAATAATTCAATAATTCCACTATTAACCAAAGCAGTAAACCCGTCTGGAATAAACCAAATAGGACTCTCATCAGTATCAATTGGATAAAACTGACTACCTAAAACCAGGCCATATTGACCATCACTCTCTCTACTAATGATAGACTCCCCACCCGCTCCAACTTGTAAAAGGCTAGGAAAAATAAAGTTAGTATCGCCTGAAATAAAAATACTAGGCCTTATTATCACAGCGCGACCGCCAGCTAAAGGAGTATTATCCGGCATCAAAATATTTGCGTTGTCTCCTAAATGCAAGCGCTGTACTAAATTGCCAGAATCTACAACAGGCCAAGGCGGTTGTACAGGTTGACTTATCGCATACTTTATTTTTTTAGGTATGGAACCAGCACGATGACTAATATACAGATTAAAAACAGTTGAAACAGTTTCGTCACCTGGAACCAAGTAAGTAATGAACTCTACTGGGTCATGTCCTATATTACTGTCCTGACTACTAGCAAGAATCCTTTTATTATCTGCATCCATTAAAAATAAATCCAAGTCAGTTTCAGCACCCTTTCCGCCAGTAATTTCAGCCGAGTTATCCCACTGTAGAGTAACTTTAAATATACTTCCTTTAGGTAGAGTAATTTGCTGATAAAAATCGGATTCCTTTCCTGCTGCCAATCCAAAATCATGTGCGAAATCACGCGCAGCAGTTTGACCACGTTCAAAGCTTTGCTCATAAGAATAGCGTGCACTATTTCCCGCTGATGAAAAATAACTCACTCCACGCGCCTGAACCTCATTAACCGACTGCGCGATGGGCCCTTCCTGAAACATAGGCATGGTCAAATAACCAATATCATCGACAATAATATCTGCCCCAGCATCAGCTAAACGCTGAATACCCGCAGCAAAATCTATTGGCCCTTCCCATGCGGTATGAAACAAAAGTTTTGCGCCTGGGGCAATATCATGAATTAATTGCATCATTGCACGCCCCTCATCCGGTCGTGGATCATCCGCACAAAACGAATACTCCTTAATCACTCCAACATCACTCGGCAAATCGCCCGATAAAACATCATCTGCAGCACCACCGAGACAATCAAAACTATCCGATATCACGCCAATAGTGACACCCGAACCATCCAGATTATACTGTTTACGCACGACATCACTAAACTGCGCAGTATCCGCTGCATTATAAGCACTCCCTCCGGGTGTCATATGCGTCTGCGCCTGACTGCTAGTTACCCAGCGAATACCACTGACATTATTTAATTCTGCCAACCGTTTAATCGGAAAACGTCCTGACAGCAAATGTTTATATTGCGATATATTAGTCATTCCCAACTGCTGTAAACGATTCTTTAATGCAGCAATCTCCTGCTCTGTGCTAGTAATCGTCAGAATGACATCTTGACCAGCAACAATTGCCGCGCTGGTAGAATCCGCATTAAACGACTTGCCTGCATTAACGGCTTCCAGATAATCACTGCGTAACTGCACCAAATGACTGCTTAAAGGACTAATCACATTAAGCTCATTAGCGACCGGCACTTCCTCTTGGGGCGGATTAGAATCGTCTGATGACCCTAAGCATCCTGATAAAGCCGCCAGCATAGCTAAAGGTAAAACTTTACGTTGCAGCGCAACGAATATATTTAACAAACCTTGTTTACTTTTCATATTAAACTCGCACAAAAAAGACAATTCATTACCACCATACAATCCCCATACTCAATCTCATATAGCTCATAGCGGTATATGGACTTCAGCCCAACAATAATCAAAACGCCACATTAACCCCAGCACTAACACCAAACGACTCACGCACCACCTGCGTTAAAGCCGAATCAATAACTGAACCATCAGACAATGTCAAACGCTCACTTCCTGTATCAGCATCCCAATACTGATAATCAAAAGTGACGTTAAAATCCCAACGTGTATTAGGCTTAAAACGATAACCAACACTGGTCACATAGCCATACGCCTTAGCATTATGCTCAATATGCTGTAAACCCGAGGAATTTTGCCAATCACCTAAAGCGCGATAATCAGCCCAATGATGCCCAAAAGAAGCAAACAACTCATGCTGCTTAAATAAATTCAAACCCGCGTCAAAGCCGACCCAAGGGCCTGACCATCCAACCAAATAATCATTATGCACCGAAGGCTGTGGGGTATTTTGCCCAGCAAAACTCTCAACTCCGCCACGCATAGTATATTTCTGCTCCTGATACGCATAGCCAGCTAATGGCGTAAAATAACCGCCAACATTGGCCTCAGGCGTCTTACCACCCCAATCAAACTGATAGCCTAAAGCACCAGAAAAATCAGCAGCATAACCAGAGTCTGCAGCACTATTTAACTGTATATCCGGATCACTATTATTAGTAAAATGCCCATTCTGCTGCGCATCACCAGCAAAGGTAAATGCATAAGCCGCATGACCTTTAACAACAAAACCCATCGGCAAATGAAAGCCCAGATCCGCTTTAATCTGCCACAAATCAAGCTGTCGCCATTTGGCTTGTAAAAACGGATCAATTCCGCCATCAGGCGATGCCACTTGCCAAGCTAAACTCTGATTCACATAACCAGTACTTAAGCCCAATGACCAATATCGTGTTGGCTCCGTATTTTGTTGTTTAGCAACAGTTTCAGGAGGTGGAAAATCAGGGTGCACCGGACGCTTTGGTTGTGCCGAAATAACACGAGTATTATCAGTTTCTTCATCAAAAATAATCATTTTCAAGCCCTTCTTCCCCTGCACCGAAGTTGGCACAGATGTACCTTGAGGCGCATCAGGATTAGCAAAAATATGCATTTTTAGTGCAGGCTCAGCGATGACAGAACCAGGAAAAACACCCGTCGCTAAAACTGCCAAACAAAGCCATTGATTTAGCTTATTTACAGCAAAATCTGGCTTATTAAAGCGCTGTTCAGGTGCTGTTTTAGAATGAAGTGCAAAAGAAATTAATTTCATATTATGACGCCCTGTTTTCTACCTTCTCCATCATGGAAGAAGTAGCGACACAAATATTAAAACCTTCTCCAGAGGGAGAAGGTAGGATGTGGGGAAATAGATAAAGCTTTGGTTCTATGCCCCTCACCTCAACCCTCTCCAGCAGGAGAGAGAGCAACTTCACCTTATTACGCATTGCATTTGAAAATATAAAAGCTATATAAATAGCTATGCCAAGGGAGAAGTAACAATAGCGGATATTAATATAATCAAAACGATCACTCATCACTTAATGCCCTCCTTGAGGGCCACGTTTTAAGGCATTCGCAAAATTATCTGAGGAAATCAAATATAAATAAGTCGAATCACCAAATCCGCGGTGCGCAGTTAATTGTTCACTTTCCACTGTAGCCGCCAACCATTGCCCTTGTAAATGACGATAATCCACAGGAACACCTTGATTCACAGTGTTAGAAATCTCTAAAGCCGTGACATAAACCCCGCCTTTGCGCCAACTGCCAACGGGAATAGTGGTCAATCGCGCATCATTTAAAACATGCACAAACTGAGGCACCGGGCCTAAATCAGCACTATAAATACCAGGCACAGCCTGAACTTCGCCTCGCGCAGCGCGCACCGCTTTAGCCGCATATTCAGTTAACTCAACATAAGTCGCTTGTTTAGAGTCCGCTAGGCTTGCTTTAGCTGGCTCTGCACGCTGTGCATCATCACCCTTCTGATGATAATCATCAAAAGTATCCTGCCCTAGATACACTTTATAATCTGGCTGTAATTCAAAACCTTTATCTAAATGCTGTGAGTTTTTATAAATATCTAAATCATTCAAGTTATCCGCACTGGGATGGATACTGTTCTTCTCTAGCCAAAGCTGATTTACATCGACATCTTCTTTGTTGTTATTCATCACAAAAGGGCGAATCAAAATGACCAGTTCAGTACGCCTACGAACCTTTTGAATATCAGAAAAGAAAAAGCCTAAATAAGGAATATCCCCCAATATTGGTACTTTTTTCTCTAAATCTTCAGAGCGCTCATTAATCAAACCACCGACGGCAATCATCTGACCATTATTAGCGATAATATCACCTGAAAAAGTTTGTGTATTAACTGTATCTACGATGTAATTTCTCAGTTCTCCCAATGCACTAGGATTAGGAATATTGCCACAGCCCTCACAAACACTAGAATCTTCAACCAAAATTCGTATATCTACCGAACCATCCGCACTAATATTCGGTGTTAGTAATAAGGTTTTACCTATAGGCCGAATTTCAGTATCGGGCGCTTGAATACAAACACTCTGCGAGAGTCCACCACTAATTACTCCTGGCTGAGTTGTCACTTGGGGACAAGTAACGCTCATACTCGTGGTAATCGGCCGCTCTTCACCAATAAAGATACGACTAACTTCCTGGTTAGTCGTGGTCAACATTGGAGTGGCCATTGCTGTTACGCGCCCTTCCTCCTCCAAAAGCTTTAAGCGTGCCTGAAAGTTGTCACTTACGACCGCCGCCACCATAGAGGGATCACCCAATCCACTTCGAACTAAATCAGCAACATCACTTGCTGCGGTAATAAAATTCTCACTCGATGCTTTGGTAACCTGAAAGTCTCCTGAATTAATCGTAAAATCGAAACTAGACTCATAACCATCATTTAATTTGAGCTCCAACACTTTGACTTCTAACAATAAAGTCGCCATATCAATATTCAACTTCTTGAATAATCCCTGAATTTCCGACATTGCATCTTTATCGCGCGTACGCACTAACACGCGGTTTTGGCGACGGATTAAGGTGACGTAAATAGGCGAAACATGTTCTATCAACTCATTCATTGCCCGTGTAGAACCTATATGCGAGCCAGTCAACAGCGCGTCAGTCTCATTTTTCGGCAATCGAGTGACTGCATCAAATGCCTGACCTCGACCTAAAAACATATTATTGTTTTGCCCAATTCCATTTCGGCTATTACTGTTTCCATTTCGGCTACTATTGTTGTTATTTCCGTTCCGGTTATTATTGTTTCCGTTCTGGTTGTTATTGTTATTATTGCTCCCTCCCGAACTACTAATTCCAAAACCATTAGTATTGCCATTATCACTTTGGTTATAGGTATTACTGGCAATAATATCAAAACGCTCTAAGCGGTCATACAAATCATTAGTTACTTCGCTTTCATCAGCACCCTGACTTAACATCACCCGTTCAAAACCAAATAAATCTTGGATCATATAGCCAAAATCTAAGGATGTACGTTGATGCTTAAAGGTAAATATTTCGGTACGCTCATTACGATAATCCACATTCCCTAGACGAAATTCTCTGACGGTATAGACTCGAATCACCTTAGACTTCTTATCTTCCTCGTACCATAGGTTATAAGTTTTCGCCATCGCCTCCAGTACATCCATCGGCTCGATATTACGCAAAAACATAGTCATCTGAATTTGCGCAGCCGCCTGAGAGGAAATAATATTCAAATCGGACTGTTTGGACAAAATACGTAAAGCATCGCCCACGGCAATATTCTGGAAATCTAATTCTGAAATTTTATGACTTACTTTTTTAGCCGACCATACCGAACAAGAAATAGCTAAACACAATACCAATAACACACAACGCAAACGGGACATAGACCACATAGCTTAATTAAAAATTAAAATTTTATTAAAAGGCATAACCAACAAACGGACACTATGTTCGCTGATTTCCTGGACATGAAAAGTAACTAATTGATTATTAATCACCCGTGTTATTTGATCACCTTCTACAAAATGGTGATATTTACCATTCGCCTTAAAAACTACCGTCGAAGGCTTATTCTCGCTATAAACCCGTGCCACAATCTCAATATCTGGCAACCCAAACTCTTCCGCATGAGCGGGAGTTGAACCACCTTGCTGCACAGGCGCATTATTACCCGGCAAACGACGTAAAGCCTGTCTAAAATTTCCACTCATCGCCGTAGGATCACGTAGAACCTCGACGGCTTTATTCAGGTTATCGGTCGTCAGACCACTACCTTTGCTGTAAACCATATTGCCTGGTGCGCGCTCCTGCTCATGCTCCGCAAAAACCAGCGTACAAAAACCCAATAACAAAAAAACCAACCACCTCATGAAGGGCTCCCGCCTGCCGCTGAAAACATCGCTACCAAAAAGGCAGCATAAACAAAACCTACAAGCCCACCAACAAACACAGTCATAATCGGCGCAATCATGCCTGTTAACTTCGCAATGGCCTGCTGCAACAACTCATCATGATAGTCTGTCATCTCAGTTAAAATATCATCCAAAGTTCCTGAGTTTTCACCCACTCGAATCATCTGTAATACCAAATCCATATAACGCGACTTCTCATCCAGCGGCTCAGCTAAAGAAGAACCCTGCAAAACTCGGCTACGCGCAAAAGCCACATGACTGGCCATAAATTTATTACCATGAAGTTCTTCCATCGTTTTTAAAGCATCAACGATCAATACGCCACTACTTAATAGCAACCCCATCGCTCGACAAAAAAGCACCGTCCCCGATAACCGTAAAACATGCCCAATCAAAGGAATCCGTAAAGAAAAACGATCAATCCACCAACGCGCTGGCGGCCAATTATACAAAACAACAAATACCACAATAAATACGGTAGCCGAAACCCCCATATACGCGACATTTTCTACCACCCAATCCGAGACATCAATCAACGCCTGAGTAATTGGCGGCATCGGTTTACCCATAATCAACAAAAGCTTCTTAATCTCGGGCACAATACTGGTCAACATAAAAACCACTAAACCAATGGCAAATAACAAAGTAAAAGCCGGGTATTTTAAAGCCGAAGTAATTTGCTTTTTCAAACGCCGAGTCGAAGCCATTTCCTTCGCCGCCTGATCCATCAAAGTGCCTAAATGACCAGTCTGCTCCCCTACTGCAACCAATTGCACCGTTAAATGTGAAAACATACCCTGTTCTTTTAAAGCATCAGTCAAAGCACCACCTTGCTGAATACGTTCTGCAATCCGCACCCAAACCTTACGCGCTCCAATACGTGAATGTTTACGGGTTAGCTCCACCGCATCCAACAAACTCACCCCACTACGCAACATCACCGCAATCTGATGAAAAGCATTTTCAATATCCTGCGATCTAATCGAACGATAATCCAATGGGTTTAAACTATACGACTTCTCATCGTTTTTCTGTTTTATCTCATTGATCTGTAAAACCAACAAGCCTTCACCACGCAAAGTCATAATCGCCGTATCACGCGAAGAGCTATCCACCACATCACTAGTCTGCTGCCCGCTACGATCCCGTGCGGTGTAGCTAAATATTGTCATAAAACCTCAACCTTGATGCTGTAAATACTAAAAATATAAAATCAAAAGCTATTAACCACAGAGGATACACTTAAAACACTAAATTCAAATTCAAATTCAAAAGCCATTAACCACAGAGAGCACAGAGTACACAGAGAAAAAGATAAAAGATTAAATCCTTCATAATACTAGATAATATTTAAATCGCCTCACCATACAAAAACAAAAAACATTCACTCTCAACAACCTTAAAATCTTTCCTCTGTGCTCTCTATAGAACAAAAAACCAAAGAACCTAACCACAGAGAACACAGAGAAAAACATTAAAGCCTCCCTTTTTTCCTGAGACCTCTATGTCCTCTACCCTTAATTCTTCTCTTGCCTTAGCTTTTAAACCCTAAAAAGCTCTTGACCTTGCCTTTTCCTCTGTGTTCTCTGTGCCCTCTGTGGTTAACATGCTTTTCTCTCTTTCAAACAACACATTAATACTCAGACTTTAAAGCGCCTAATACCATCCACTAGTTTTTTAACATTAAAGTTAATAAGCAATCCCGTACTCACTCTAGCTAACTTCATATAAGTCAATAATTGCGCTTCATGCACACCATTTAATCTATCAACTGCTTTTAATTCCAAAATAAATTTATCTTCTATCAACATATCGAGCCGATAAGCACAGTCCAAATTAATTCCTTTATAGTTAACTGGCACAGGTACTTGGACTTTAAAATCAAACCCAGCCAAAGAAAGTTCGTGTGCTAAGCAGCGCTCATAAGTCGATTCCAATAATCCAGGACCAAGATTACGATGAACTTCAATAGCACAACCAATAACCCTTCCCGTCAAAGCATCTTGTTCCATATTAACGCCTCCAATCGTAACTTCTCATTATCCACTAGTATTTGAGTCATAAAGAATCCGTCATTCCTGCATGCTGTCAACAAGAACCTCTATACTCCCTCTATAAAAACAAAAAAGCTAAAGAATCTAACCACAGAGAGCACAGAGGACACAGAGAAAAACATTAAAGCCATAAAACCTTTAATCCTGCCTCGATCTCTGTAGCTAAATCCTTTTTATCTTTTCCCCCTAAAGACTTTTGACCCTGTCTTTTCCTCTGTGCTCTCTGTGTCCTCTGTGGTTACAATCTTTTTTATCTTAAGATTTAAACCCTAAAAATCTCTTGACATTTTCTTTTCCTCTGTGTTCTCTGTGTCCTCTGTGGTTACAATCTTTTTTATCTTAAGACTTAACCCCTAAAATCACTTGATCTTGTCTTTTTCTCTGCGGCCAAAAAAACCTAAAGAATCTGACCACAGAGAGCACAGAGAAAAACATTAAAGCCATAAAACCTTTAATCCTGCCTCGATCTCTGTGGCTAAATCCTTTTTATCTTTTACCCCTAAAGACTTTTGACCCTGTCTTTTCCTCTGTGCTCTCTGTGTCCTCTGTGGTTACAATCTTTTTTATCTTAAGATTTAAACCCTAAAAATCTCTTGACCTTGTCTTTTCCTCTGTGGCCCAAAAAACCTAAAGAATCTGACCACAGAGAGCACAGAGAAAAACATTAAAGCCATAAAACCTTTAATCCTGCCTCGATCTCTGTGGTTAAATCCTTTTTATCTTTTATCCCTAAAGGCTTTTGACCCTGTCTTTTCCTCTGCGGACAAAAAAAACTAAAGAATCTAACCACAGAGAACACAGAGGGCACAGAGAAAAACATTAAAACTATAAAGCTTTCCTTCTCTCCTGAGACCTCTATTCCCTCTACCCTAAATTCTTCCCGCCTTAGCTTTAAACCCTAAAAATCTCTTGACCTTGTCTTTTCCTCTGCGGCCAAAAAAAGCTAAAGAATCTAACCACAGAGAGCACAGAGGGCACAGAGAAAAACATTAAAGCCATAAAACCTTTAATCCTGCCTCGATCTCTGTGGTTAAATCCTTTTTGATCTTTTACCCCTAAAGACTTTTGACCCTGTCTTTTCCTCTGTGCTCTCTGTGTCCTCTGTGGTTACAATCTTTTTTATCTTAAGATTTAAACCCTAAAAATCTCTTGACCTTGTCTTTTCCTCTGTGTTCTCTGTGCCCTCTGTGGTTAACAGTCTTTTACAATCAAACCATCACCACGAAGAAGCAATCTGCAACACTTCCGAATACGACGTATCCCCTGCTAACAACTTATCCACCCCATCATCCAGCAAAGTACCAATGCCATCCGCCTTCATCATACCCAACAACTCTGATTCACTAACACCCTCTGCTACCGCCTTAGCCCACTCGGTACGTAGCTCCAACAACTCGTACAAGCCAATACGCCCCTTATAACCACGATTAGCACAATACACACAGCCCACAGGCTCATAAATCAGAGTCCCTACCAAATCCGATCGTTCTATCGCTATCGCCTCCACCTCCAACATCGGCCGAGAAATACGACAATGCGCACATAGACGACGCAATAAACGCTGCGCAATAATCACACGCAACGCTGCCGCCACCAAATACGGAGCAACCCCCATATCAGTCAAACGTGTAATCGTCGCAATGGCAGAGTTAGTATGCAACGTACTTAATACCATATGCCCCGTTAAAGCAGCTTTAATGGCAATATCCGCTGTTTCCTTATCTCGGATCTCACCGACCATCACCACATCGGGATCATGACGTAAGATACTACGCAAGGCCGAATTAAAATCAACCTTATCCGAATTAGAATCCACCTCACATTGCGCCGCGCCAGCAATCTCATACTCAATCGGATCTTCCACGGTCATGATATTGACGGCTCGCTCACGCAACAGCTTGGTCATCGCCGCATACAAAGTCGTCGTCTTACCACTACCCGTAGGCCCCGTTAAAACCATCATGCCCTGAATACGATTTAAAAACTGCTCAATCATATATTGATGCTGTGCAATAAACCCCAGCTTCGCCAAGGTCAACGTATCGTTTTGCGCACCCAATAAACGCATGGTAATTCGTTCACCATATTTAGTCGGTAACGTCGCTGCTCGAATATCCACGCGCAGATTCCCCCCCGCAAAACTATGTGTAAAACGACCATCCTGCGGTGCGCGTTTTTCCGCAATATCCAAACCAGCAATAACCTTTAAACGGCTCGCTACTTCGACATAAATATCCGCCTTAATTTCTTGAAATACTTCCAGTTGCCCATCCACACGAAAACGAATTCTCGCCCCCTTAGCATGCGGATCAACATGAATATCTGAAGCCTGACGAACAAACGCTGAATAAAGCAAATCTTCTGCTAAATCAACCGCTTGGTTACTTTTATCTTCTTCCTTCGGCTTTTTTGCACCAGGTAAAGCAACAGGCTTACTGGTTTCATTACCATAAACCTCTTTCAAAACCTTATCTAAAGCCTTAGCATCCACCGGCCAAGTACACATAGGCGATTTCAACATACGCCCGATACTGTTTAGTACCGTGACATTCTTAATATCAGCACAAGCAACATGCACCACTCCATTCATATCCAGAAATGGCAAAATCTTACGCCGCACAGCAATACCCGCAGGAATCCTTAAAGCACAAGCAGGGTCAATTCGCACTGCAGAAATATCTAATTCATGCGCTTCTGGTGTTAACCCCGCATGATCCAAATACTGCACACCAAAACGCACCTCACCCCGACTGCTATCCACCCAACGCACAACCGCTTTACGAGTGAATTGCTTATGCCCAGTATTAATCGTTAAAGTAAGCTCAACATCCTTATCAATCGGCATAACCGCATTCGGCATCATCAAGCCAGCGCCACTCGCCGAGCTATCCTCCACCTCACTACTGAGAGAAATCACACCTTCGGTAAATAAAGTCGCATCCCAGCCAGCCACAGCCGTACGCTCATTATTCCGCTGATTATCATCCTTAGAAGGACTCTTCCAACTTGCTAAAGAAAAACTTGATTCACTCATACCTAATAGTCATATTCACTTAAATCATTAAAAACAAGATCATCATAGACCAGAAAACCTTAAAGATTCTAACCGCAAAGAAAGGCCTTTAAGACCCAAAAAACCTAAAGAATCTAACCACAGAGAGCACAGAGGACACAGAGAAAAACATTTAGGGCTTTACCTATTTTTCACCCACCCCAGCACTCCCAATGAAAACTAAGAAAAAACCTAAAGAATCCAACCACAGAGAGCACAGAGGACACAGAGAAAAACATTAAAGCCATAAAACCTTTAATCCTTCCTTGATCTCTGTGGTTAAATCCTTTTTATCTTTTACCCCTAAAGGCTTTTGACCTTGTCTTTTCCTCTGTGCTCTCTGTGCCCTCTGTGGTTAATTTCTTTTTACCTTAAGTTTTATAACCCCTAAAAAGCTCTTGATCCTGTCTTTTCCTCCGTGCTCCCTGTGTCCTCTGTGGTTAATTTCTTTTTACCTTAAGTTTTATAACCCCTAAAAAGCTCTTGATCCTGTCTTTTCCTCCGTGCTCCCTGTGTCCTCTGTGGTTAATTTCTTTTTACCTTAAGTTTTATAACCCCTAAAAAGCTCTTGATCCTGTCTTTTCCTCCGTGCTCCCTGTGTCCTCTGTGGTTAATTTCTTTTTACCTTAAGTTTTATAACCCCTAAAAAGCTCTTGACCCTGTCTTTTCCTCTGTGTTCTCTGTGTCCTCTGTGGTTAACAATCTTTTTCATTAAATCTTAATCCCTTAAATTATCACATCCACAAAACCAACTCCCAATCCAACACACCTTCTTGCATATTCTCAGGCACAGCCATCGTAAACAGCACCGGAATAGCCGCCAATTTTATCGCATTAATCTCTGCCAATGCCGCATGCATATCCGAAAAGCGACCATGCAACCACAAGTGCTGCACATTAAAGGTATCACCCGCCTTAATCGACTCCTGCAATAAGCCCTTTACCTCACCCAAAGAAGGCGGTAAATTTTTACTACCAAAAGGCTCGCTCACCTCTTTCGCTACCCGTAAATTATGCTTAACCAAGATATTTGCCAACAAAGTCGTCGCTTCCGTCGCATCACCATCGCCCGCTAAATAACCGACCATACCCTTAATTTTTTTTAAATACTCAGCCTGCTCCGCTTTTAACGTAGTTAACTGCTTCCGCGCTTGCGCTTGCTGCTTATACACACCAGGCAAAGAAGCCGGTGAAATACCTTTGCGCATCAAAGCCGTGTAATCATCCTTTGCTTTAACCGCCTGCTCACCCATTATGTCGCTGATAAAAATAAAATAAATAATGGTAATAAACAAAGCCGGCAATGCCCGTTTTAAAATCTGTTCTCGTTTTTCTTCTGCTGTCATCACCTAAAACTCACCATCCAATATTTTAATAATTTTAAAAAATCTAACGACAGAGAAAATATTTAAGACCAAAAAAACAAAGAATCTAACCACAGAGAAACACCTTTAAGACCAAAAAACAAAGATTCTAACCACAGAGAGCACAGAGGACACAGAGAAAAACATAAAACCTTTAATCCTTCCTTTTTATCTTAAGCTTTAACCCTTAAAGGCTCTTGACCCTACCTTTTCCTCTGGGCTCTCTGTGTCCTCTAAAGAAAAAATTTAAGACCAAAAAACAAAGAATCTAACCACAGAGAGCACAGAGGACACAGAGGACACAGAGAAAAAACATAAAACCTTTAATCCTTCCTTTTTATCTTAAGCTGTAACCCTTAAAGGCTCTTGACCCTATCTTTTCCTCTGTGCTCTCTGTGTCCTCTGTGGTTAATTTCTTTTTATCTTAAGCTTTAACCCTTAAAGGCTCTTAGCCCTATCTTTTCCTCTGCGTTCTCTGTGGTTAATTTCTTTTTACCTTAAGCTTTAACCCCTAAAAGCTTTTGACCTTGCCTTTTCCTCTGTGCTTTCTGTGTCCTCTGTGGTTAATTTCTTTAATCTTTCCTAACCTCTTCAGCACACATCATCACTTCGCCTTAACAAAACCCTTCAAACCCTCATCCACCAACACCAAACTAAACTCCCACGGCCCGCCCTCGGAAAATGCCAATAAATCCGTCTTAGTCGGACTACTAACCTTCCAACCTAACGCTTGAAAATCATCTTTAACATGGCTCGCCAACTGATTAATCAACTGCGACTGCAAAGACACGCCCTTAATCACAATATGCAATTCCTCATCAACACCAATTGATTCAATAATCAAATCCTCAGGCGTATGCTTTGACAAACTACTCAACAACTCCATCGGCCTTTTTTGTAACGCTGACATCGCTGCCGGAATCACCGTGACATTATTCCGTAACAGTTTAAGCTTCTGTTCCAGTTTACCCGCCTCATCCCGCGACTTATTTACACCATCACGAGCCGCCTTAATATCCTTCTCAGCCGCCGTTAACTGCGCAGTCTGATACTCATAATCATTGCGCAAATACAAATTCCAAGTAAAATGCCCCACACATAACGCCAATGCCAAGCCCCCCCCGCCCAGCATATAAACCAAATCCATATTAATCTTACGGCGCACATTCAACAACGGCACAGCCGGCTCATTGGTATTAACTAAATAGTCCGCCCACAAACCCAGCCAAAAAACCAAAGCACCATCCAAAGTCAAATGGTAGCTCTCATTAGTCTCCGGTAAATACTCAATCTTATTATTAATAATCGACTCAGACTTCTCCACATCACCGGTATCAACGATCCAATGATCCAGCTCATCCTGCCAATTCTTATTTTGCTCAGGCAACAAAACATTCATCGAAAAACCCGTTTCCGGGTTCTTAGTTAGCGCAAAAAAAGTATTCGACCAAGCCTCAATACGCAACCAACTGCTAGCATCCTCAGCGGACACCAAAAACGGCAAACCACCCGGATGGCTTATTCCACCTAATTTACAGCGTGCTTTTTTTACTACCTCACCGATCTTAGTAAACGTCTCTTTGGCAATTAAATTAACCCAATAAGAGCTCATCTCATCCGCTTCGGAGACAAAATAATAAGCTAATTTACTATGCGCAATCGACTGCCCGGTTAAACTCTCATACTCGAATAATAAAGCCTGCTCCAGGATCGCATCCTCAACCCCAGAAACCTGAACCGACGGTAAATTCAAAACATAAGTCGATAAGCGTGCATATAAAACCCACAACTTCTTACCTAAAACAGGGGAATTTTCAATAATATGTTCAAGGGCACTCGGAATGCCATTAGACGTGTCACAACGGACATCAATCACCTCGACCTCACCCTGTATCACACCACGCCGATCGGTATTGATACGAAAAGTCTTTGCTTCAGTGATATATAACAAAGTGTGCGCAGGACGCGCAGATAGAAAAGGTAACTTCATAAACTACTTATTATTATTGTAGGGCGAACTTTAGTCTGCCTATATTAAAACATTAAGACCTATTAAAGTCTTTAGCCACAGAGAACACAGAGGACACAGAGAAAAAACATCAATAATGCAGAACCTTAATCCTGCCTTCCTATATCTCAGAATGTAATACCAATCCCAATATATTTGCACTTAAACTCATATACCCATATACCCAAGAAAAACCGTCATTCCTGCATGCTTTTAGCAGGAATCTATAGTGTGCGCATGGATTCCCGATTAAAGACTTCGGGAATGACGACCATTACAGTAATTATTTATTGGGATTGGTATAATTACAACATCTAAAAGCTCTTGACCTTATCTTTTCCTCTGTGCTCTCTGTGGTTAATTTATTTTTTCTCGTTCCCACCCGGAGCGTGAGAATCAGCTAAAGACTTTAACCACAGAGAGCACAGAGGACACAGAGAAAAAACATCAATAATGCAGAACCTTAACCCTGCCTTCCTATATCTCATAGGATAATTACAACACCTAAAAGCTCTTGATCTTATCCTTTCCTCTGTGCTCTCTGTGTCCTCTGTGGTTAATTTCTTTTTCCTCGTTCCCAAGCTCCAGCTCTCATGGATAATTACAACATCTAAAAGCTCTTGATCTTGTCTTTTCCTCTGTGCTCTCTGTGTCCTCTGTGGTTAATTTCTTTTTTCTTTATCCTTACTCCTGCAAGCGCTTCTGATAGGCCGCCAACATCGCCTCAACAGGCAACTCCACACCCGCCACATGCCAAACAAACAAACCATCACGCTCTAATAACAACAAAGACTGCCAGCTCTGCTCAGGATTAACAAAAGCCACCTGCACTTGCGTAGGTGAACGCCAAGTCAAATCACCCTCCAACAACCAACAGCCAGTCAGATTCTTATCCGGTAACACGGGAAAATTCGCCAAATCACCACATATAAAATGTGCAAAACCCGCAGTCCCCGCCAATTTCGCACTCAATTCACCCACCTGCTCTAAAGCGCCATAATAACTATTCATCGCATCAGCTTGCTGACCTGCATTCCAATCTACGGCATATTTCATTCTTAACAAGCCTTCCATCAGATTTTTACTCACCGCTTCGGCCTCAACCGTGGCTGTTAATGCCTGCCATTTCTCTTCATCTTTACTGTCTAATGTCGTTTTTAAATCATCCAACAACACCGCCGGCTGACGCATAAATCCATAGGTACCGACTAAAAGCACCACCATCAACAGCCGATAAGGCCAAGAAAATTGCTTTAACACCATTATTTCCTAATTAATTGAAAACAAAAAATCCACCAATTCCACGTAAAATGATGGATTTCGCAAAAAAATGCTCTACCCATCCTACGTTTGATGTCGTATTTTTATACATACACAAAAACCCTAGCTTATGCTGCGTGTTAAACACAGATAATGCTAGGGTCAATTGGGGGCTTTGTAACAAAATATTTTTTGATAGCAAGATTGCTATAAAGGAAACAAGCATCCTTGCCTATTTCCCTTAAATCATCCTTGATGCAGCCTTCCTTATATCACTTTCATCCTTATTGGTAACAAAGTCATCCAAAATATACGGTCGCAAATATTTACTTTGCTTCATCATCAATGCCGCGATCTTATCAATTTGCTGTTTAACATGCCCCTGTTCTTGTAGGGTTAAATTTCGATAGGCATACATTAAAAAATTAATCGCGTCTTGATGCTGAATTTTATTGTATAAACGTCCAAATCCATCTCGTAACACGTTTTGGCTCTCAGTATCACTTACTGATGCTAACAACTGAGCCAGCAATAACCGCGCCTCTAAATCATAAGGATTAACCTTTAACGCTTGATACAAAGACGCTCTCGCGTCATCAGTTTTTTCTAAATGCAATAATAATTCCGCGCGGGTTAGGTAACTAATACTCCGATACGGGTGCTTCCCAATCCCAATATTAACCCGCTCTAAACCATAAGCAATAAAATTATCCTTTTCTGCACCCTTTAACTTATCAGCATCTATTTTCAATAAATCCAAAATCAATACAGCTTGCCGCACATGAAATTCATCAATCAAGGAATTAAATTCTGTTGCTTTTCTCAAGTGATTAAATGCTTGAATAGGCTGTATTTTATTAAATGATAAATCTAATGCTCTAAATGCAAAAAACAAACTACAGAGCCAAATCACTAACGCAATACTAATCATGCTAAAAAAACTCACATACGCCGCTCGACCAATATGATCCGCTGGGGTAAAATAAACCACCGTTTCCACCTGCGCCTCAACATTACGCCGACTTAAAATCCCCACATACCAGCCCATTAACAACAGCATCGGACTTTGGTATAAATTAAACGTCAACATAGTATGGGTAAACATCCCTAAACACGCGGCTAATAAACCTAATGCATATAAATCAATAGTATTCGATTGCTTCTGCTGACGATATAATCGATAAGCGGTACTAACTAACTTCCACACAAACCATAAACTTAATACCAAACCTACTGGACCTAATTCAATTAAAAATTGAAATAAATCATTATGCACAAACATTCCTGGGTTGGTCGAGAATGGATCACGATGACTGGCATGCAACCAATGAAACTGTCCTAAGCCCCAACCCAAAAAAGGTCGTTGCAAATACATTGCCCACCCTTCTTTCCACAATAATAAACGAGCGGTATCAACACCACTGGTTGCCCCCATTCGCCCTATCGCACTGCCTTGATCTAATACCCACACTTGTAAAAAATTTGCGCATAAATACGCTAATAACAAATATAAAAGCACCTCTTTCATCGCTGCTGATTTTTTTGCTTGCCATGCCACATAGCCCAGCAAGCTCACCGCAATCAACAAACCCAGAAGTACACCGCGCCCCTGAGTTAAGCAAATAGCTAAACATAAAACAAAAATCAACACGCTACGATAAACTGTCGCCCTCTCTAAATAACGCGCACACAACGGCACTAAAATTAAACTTAAAAATGCGGCGGCGGTATTTGGGTTAATAAACCATGCATTAGGGCGAGGCGCACCAAGGGAAAAGCTTTGATGAAACATAAAACCAGCAACCAAACAACCTAATACGGCCAAACTATGATCAGCCCACTGTTCTTGTTGTTGATTACCTGCATACGCTAAAATCATTGCCAACAACGCTAAACTAAAGGTCATTACCATTAACACACTATCAGCAGGCACAATAGACCAAAAAACTGAGAGTACACACCAAACTAAAAATAAAGAATAACTAATTAAGCTACCATACAAAGGCAGTTGAATATTTCTTTTATATGCGCCAAAACATTGCCATAAAAAAGCACCTGCCAATAAAAGAAGCCCTCCTAATTCCCAACGAAAAGCAGAATCATGTCCATGTGCTTGCATCACAATCCAAAGACTTATAACAAAACCGGAAGCCATTAAATGGTTGTGCAAAGATAATCTTGTTATTTTCATATTATGAGCATAAAAACTTAGAAAAAGGATTTAGGTTAGAAATCATTGCTCATTCATCAACAGCGCCTTTAATAGTGACACTTTAATTGAACAACTTTTATATTGAATTTATAAGGCACAAAAAAACACAAGAGCCAAACAAAATCCTTTTGCTTAACACCTGTGTTTCTCAAACTCCATCTAACTCTATTTAAAACGACAGCATCTTGTACCCACAAAACGCATCAAACGAACCTACTCTACCTGCTTATATCATTACATTCTGGCGGGTATAAAAACGCAAAATGTAATGATATAAACAAGAGTCGCTTATCCTTGCGACTCCGCTTATTCCTTATGGAAATTCCTTTTAAGCTAATCTAAGCTTTAATCCTTATATTATTCCATTGTGGATAAACAATCTTCATCATTTATCCGGGGGGTTAATCAACACATCCTTGTATAGCCTGTATGTAACGTAATGACCCGTTAGCGTTATGCAGTGAAAACGGGGTCAGTATAACCAAACCCCGTATTCCGTCATACAAAAGATGGGCAGAAAAACGCTGCCTACCCTACACGGCTACTTGCTTGCTGATTAATTATCAATCGAACTATAATGTGAATCTAATGCGCCTGCCTTACCTTCAATCATCATCATCGGCATAACAGTACCAACAAATTTAGCACGCTTCATCATGTCATTTGTCATAGTTTTTTGAACTTCAAATACAGCTAAAAGACGATTGTATTTCTTTTCAGCTGACATGTTTCCAGTTTTAGCAAAATGTACTGGCGCTTCATGAATTGTTTTACCAATCATTGAAGAGTTAGACCCAATACCAAATACCACATATTCGTATGTGTCACTATCAACTTGGTGACCAGATAACTGCTCAGTTAAATATGCATCATCAGTACAACCCATATTAGATGAACACGCAGCAGATTGTAGTGTTAATGTAGCAAGTCTGTCGCCATCAACTATAGGCCGCGAACCACCAAGATTAGATTGAAATGTTGCACTATCAGCAGCAGTTTCATTCATATCCTGAACAGAACTAATACCAGTCATAGTAAAAGCTTCCGCAGGTATGCTACCAGCTGTACCAGATGCTAACGTTACTGATGTAAATAAAGCTGGATCCATCATTTTACTAAAAATAGCAGTACCAGACGACGAATCAATTAAAGAATCCATGTCATCAGGATAACCTTGGAACTGAACTTGGTATTGTTGCATAGATTTAGCAAGCTCAGCCAAGCTATCAGCACCTGTTGAATCGTGAGTTTTAGATATAAACCCACCTACATAAGGAATCATTAGTCCAGCCAAACCGATAAGTACCAATAGTACAACGGTCAATTCAATTAAAGTCATACCCGATTGGCGGGCTTTATTAGTATAATTTTTCACGAATGGTTTCTCCCCATTTTTTCGTTAGTTAATGTTTAAATGCACATCAACGAGTCGTAGCTTTCGGCTTTTTCAAAACCTACGGCTACGGGAGGGAAGCCCTTCCCCCATGTTCGACTATTCCTATTTTCAGCATCCCGCTTCTTTCATCCATAAATCGAACAAACTTGTAGATACAGAAACTATAGCGAGATGCATGCCAAGGTTGGTTTTTAATTACATTAGAAAATAAAAACGCACTTAAATAATTGTTTTACAATGTGTTTATTTTTCATACACCACGCACACTTAGCCCCCCCCGCATTCGCCCCTGATGATAGCCACCACCCGAAAATAGGTTATATGCCACACTACCCTAGGTGATATGCCCTATTTTATGCGAACTGCATCACACTTTCCTCATTCCCACGGAGCGTGGGAACCAGTTATCCTTTTCTTTCCCTCTGTGCTCTCTGTGTCCTCTGTGGTTACAAGTCTTTTAATCTCTTTTCCTATAAACCTCCGTATTCTGTAAGCTTCATACGAACTTGCTCTCTGCACCCTCTTGTGGTTAAAATCTTTTACCTATTAATCACGCCCCTTACTGGAGCTAATGGTGCTGATTTGTTAAACCTTAAAAGAATACAATAGGCAGACATCACGCTATATTGAGTTCATGAAAATTTATAATTGGAACCGAGATAAAAATAAAGCTCTAAAAATGGAAAGAGGTATTTCACTTGAAGAAATCATTTTCCATATTGGAAATGGCGATGAATTGGACATATACCCACACCCAAATTATTTACGTTATCCAAAACAAATGATTTCCGTTGTAATGGTCAATGATTATGTCTATCTGGTTCCTTATCTAGAATCTGAACATGAAATATTTTTAAAAACAATCATACCGAACCGTAAGGCCACGAAAAAATATATTAGAGATTAATGATGATGAAATATAACTTAGATGAAGAGGAACAAGAAATCCTCAACGCATTTGAATCTGAAAAATTTGAATCTGTTCCAAATGTAGAAGATGAAATAAAAAAGCATGCTCAAATTACAGGAACGACATTTAAAAAAGATAAAAGAATTAATATTCGCATTGCTAACCGTGACCTTTCTGAGCTTCAAAAGTTAGCTTTAGTCGAGGGAATTCCTTATCAAACGTTTATAACTAGCATTTTGCATAAATTTGCAGATGGTAAATATATAGCAAAGCCGCATTAATGGGCATAGGGGAGCGGGTTACCCCAATGCTGTTGACTTAAGCCCTCTCTTGTTGGAGAGGGTTGGGTGAGGAGAATAAAATCTTGCTTTATAATCCCCTCATCCCAACCTTCTCCCGCTGGAGAAGGAGCTTATTCTTAAGTCAACAGCATTGATGGGTTATCCCCCCATTTAACCGACACATGCCGCAGGATAGGTAGAGTGCTTTTTGCGAAACCCATCAAAATATACTGGAGCCAATTATGCAAACTGCCGAAGCCCATACAATGACTGCCGATGATTATTTAGCATGGGAAGAATTACAAGAGGAGAAACATGAATTTGTCCTAGGCGAAACTTTCGCTATGGGCGGAGCTAGGCGTGAGCATGTGATTGTTGCTGGCAATGCATTCGCCTCTTTAAAACAACATTTACGCGGTACGCCTTGCCGTACTTATATTTCGGATATGAAATTGCAGGTCGAGCAAATGGATGCGTATTATTATCCTGATGTGATGGTTTCTTGTGATAAAAATGATCAGCGTGCGGAGCAATTCCTTACTCAGCCGAGTTTAATTATTGAGGTGTTATCTGATTCGACAGAGGCTTATGATCGCGGCGATAAATTTGCCGCTTATCGACAAATTACCAGCTTGAAAGAGTATGTTTTGATTGATATTAATAGTCGACGTGTCGAATGCTTTCGCCGCATGCCGGATAATGATTGGTTATTTCATGATTACAGCAACGAGTCTGTTTGCCATTTTAGCTGTGTTGAAGTAGACATGCCGTTAGCCGATATTTTTGAAGATATTGACTAACGCGAAGCACGGAAAACTAGGTATATAATTATACTTGATTACCCACAACTCTCAGCTTTGCTTGCCGCACTGGGAATGACGAGCTTTTTATATGCATTTACCCGTAAATAATGAGCAGTTACTACGCAATCAAGTAAGCCTTTGCTATACAAAGTTATTTTTAATTATTTAATTTGGCACTTGTATTTAATGCAAAATCTTGGAGCTTAAGGTACGTTTTATTAACTACAATTGTTTTGATTATTTTTTCATCTAAATTTAAATAGTCATGCACAAATGCATTTCTCATGCCAATAATTCTTTGCCATTCCTGTGCATCCTCAGTAGGTATTAATTGCAACTCCATTAATTTCTTAAATACTGAATAAGCATCGGTTGGCAGCACTTTATTTTGCTGTTTCAACCAGTGTTTGGATATCCCAATACATGCTTCCACTAAAGTTTGCAGCAATCTTTCTGCTCCCTTTCTCTCAACTCTGGTCCATGAGCGTTGTTTTAATATGTCGTAAAGCGTATCTAAATCTTCTACACTTTCGTTCACATGCTGTTGAATCGCGTCAACATAGATATTAAGCATAATGTTTTCTGTGATAGCAGTGGTCTATTTCCCATTTTGACATAATTTTCTGTTCTTCCGTCATTCTTCGATAGTCATTTTTACTATAAAGCAGGGTGTTATCCAAGACAACAGTGTAAGCTAACGCCAATGGTGCTTGATTAATATCCACGATTGACAGGGGTATGTTAAGCTTTTCATGCCATTCTAAGGCGAGTAATTCTGGTCTCAAACGGTATTCTACGGGATCTTCAATATAAGTTTTAAATGCCACCGCCAAATCATAATCACTATCACTATTAGCCTTGTTTCTTGCTCGTGAGCCATATAGCCAAAGCACCTCTACCTCTGCATTAGTTTTTGCTAGTTGTATTATATTAATAAGGTTTTGCTTTTGAGTTGCTTGCTTATTCATTCAGTTTTTAATGTATTTTAGATCGGTTCGGTTCGTGCCTCAATACTGTTGATTTTAGCCCTCTCCTGCTGGAGAAGGAGCTTATACCAACCCTAATAGATTTATACTTAAACTCATATAACCAAGAGAAACCGTCATCCTGACTGCTATCCAGTCAAGCATGGGCACAAGCTTTAGCAGGAATCTATAGTGACTGCATGGATTCCCAATTAAAGATTTCGGGAGTGATGGCTATTACAGTGATTATTTATTGGGATTGGTATTATTCTTAAGTCAACAGCATTGGGTTCGTTCCTCACCACACCCGGAGGGCTAGCTTAATTGGTATTTATCTTTCACTTTTTGATAAATGCTAATAATGATGCTTTTCTGGTGCAATATATTATTGATTGCCTGACTCATTTCTTCCGCTTCATCATCATATTGATGAGCTATTTCATTTCTTATTTTACGTAAATAAATCCATTCTTTTGCGCTATTGATGTATTCAAGTTTTTCTAATTTATTTAGCATATCGATAAATGATAGTTGTTCGATACTTTGTTGGTATTGCTCAACAATAAGTTTAAATAACTTATCACCCATAGCGTCTTGTAACTTAGAAAAACGAAAAAGATATTGATCTAGCGCTTGAACTTCTTGCTTTGTGAGTGTTTTGTATTTTGCTGCATTAATCGGAATAATGCTTTGCAAGTCGGAATAGGCTTCTTGTATTCTCTGTACATGCTTATCACATTCGCTAAAATATTTTTGTAATGTTATTTTTGCTATATTCAATTCAAGTCCTTTATTCTGTGCTTCTAGTTCGATCAACCTTTCTTTATCTTTTTGAATAACGAGATCTATTTTTTGATCTCCTAGCTTTTCTGAAATAGCCGTTTTTAGCTGTATTTTTTTTGTGTATAGGTCATCTTTATTTTCAGGAATAAGATATAAATCAATATCTCCGCCTTTTTGTAGATCATCAACACGGCTACCAAACAAGTATATCTTTGAGCTATCACCAAATATTTTCTCTGTTTCTCTTACAATTAATTCGATTTCAGATAAACTTAAACGCATATATTTGCTTCTATTAAATTATGGGACAGCCCGTAGGATGGTAAGGCTCGAACCACATCAATCGCGATGGCTTTATTTTTATATTACTTGTAACGCAATTAAGCCTTTATCTGCGAACTTAAACAATCCCTGATACACTGTATTTTTTATTAGCGCCCGAATAATTTCTGGCTCAATATTCAGGTAGTCATGTACCAGAGCATTTCTCATACCTATAATTTTACGCCACTCTATCTCATTAACTCCCTCTATTCCTTGCTGAGATAGTTTTTCGAAAGCAGAATAGGCATCAGCAGGTGCTGTTTTATATAAAGCGTAATTCCAGTGCTTGGCAATGCCGATACAAGCTTCTATTAATACTTGTAAAATTCGCTCGGCTGCTCGATATTCATATCGACTTAAATCCCGCTCGTGAATAATGTCAGTTAAGCCTTGTAACTCACTTTTTAACTCGCTGAGATGTTCCCGCATTGAGAAAATATAGGTATTATCCATTCATGGCCACCTGATGTTGGTAATGGTATAAGTAATCTATTTCCCATTTCGACATGATGCGTTGCTGCTCTTGCAGCTGTCGAGACGTATTCTTACTGAGTAATAATTCGCCATTTTGTAAAACGGACATGGCAATTGGGATAGGCGCATTATTTATATCTAAAATACTTAATTGCCCTTCACTCAAATTTAACTTATTTTGCCACTCTATAGCAAGTAGCTCTGGTCTTAATCGACGTTCAATGACCTCTTTTTCCCACGTTTTAAAAACAACAGCTAAATCAATATCACTTTTTTCATGCTCGGTTCCTTTGGCATACGATCCGTATAGCCAGAGTAACTCTATATCGTTATTAGCTTTAGCCAACTGAATTAACTGGGTTTTTAATTGTTTAAAATTCATGGTTATTTTTTATTAATCAGCTGAATGGTATGCCCGTAGGTTCGAATTTATTCGTACCAAAAAAGCCCATTAAGCACAAGGTACGAATAAATTCGAACCTACAAAAAACGTTTTGTAATTATGCCTCGGTACTTATAATCTCAAGGTGCTGATAGGCAGTTTTAGTCTGAGCGCAGTGAAGTGAAGTAAAGCGCATCGCTCGCGATTGATGCGGTTAGTACCTCACCCTACAGCCTGTTCTGTACAACTGCCGATATTTTATCTTCATCAACGCCGGTTAATTCACTGATAGTTTGCATAGGCAATCCTAATTGATGAGCATTTATAATCATCGCGATTTTTGCATTCCATTCGCCTTGCTCTAGGCCTTTTTCAATACCTTGCTCCAAGCCTTTTTCAATGCCCTGCTCTAGCCCTTGTTTCAATCCTGTTTTGGTCGCCAGCTCTATCGAACTTTTTTGTATATAAACCCAGTCTCTTTTTTTATGCTGAAGTTCCAACTCTTCTGTACTCAAATTAGCTTCGTTGGCAATACTAAATGCCTTTTCTAATTCTTGCTCAAGGTTATGCGGAATGTAATCTAAATCGCCTGAATTTTTGATAAAATACAGCCATTTATCTTGTATCGTTGTAAGCTCAGCCTCTGCTTTATTAAATTTTGGTAATTCAATAAAAATCAGCTCTATATCATCACTGTATTCAATAAATTTTTTCTTTTCCAGCAGTTTAAAATTGCTAATTAACTCAGGATTTTCGTCAAAAAGAATAAAGTCAGTAATCGTTAGGGCAATCACTGGATTAAGCAAATGATAAGCATCGCCTTTTGTTAGTTGAACTGAATAATTTTTTGCCGCATTATATAAAACTCGCTTTTCAAACCCTTCGTGATTGAGCACTTGCATTTCAATAATCACTTGGCTACCGTCATCTAATTCAGCTTTAACATCGACAAAAGTGTCTTTCATCCCTTTTAACATCGGAATATTATAAGGATCAACAATCGTTAAATCAGTGATAACTTGCTTGTTTTCAAATTCAATGACTGAATTTAAAAAACTGATCAGCAAGTCTTTTGAGTCAGCACTGCCAAAAACTTTTTTAAAAGCAAAATCGGTTTTTACATCAAGAAATTTCATTTAATTTTACCTTTGTAATTAGCCCACTAGGGTGTGTTGAATGCAGTGAAACTAGCATCCTTCACGATTGATGCAACCGTACCTCAGCGCCAATGCTGCTGACGATTTAAGAATATACTCCTTCTCCAGCAAGAGAGAGGTTAAATCAACAGCATTGGCATACAAGCCACCCTAATTACTTCCAAATACTCACTATATTCGTGAAGTCATCTGTCCACGGCTTCATATCAAAATACAAGGCCGGTTTCTGCCACAGACCTAAGCCTTGCTTATATAAAGGCGCTAAGGCTTGCTCGTTTTTGGCTAAGACAAACCAATCCGTAGCAACAACTAAGGGGATTTCTTGTTTAGGCTTGAATTCTTGTATCAATGCGGCATAACCTAATTGCTTGGCATGATCAGATAAAACCTTCTTCAAGGCTAAGTGTCGATTGGTAATATGAAACGCTAAAATGCCATTATCGGTTACTTTACTCAGATAAAGTTGTATCGCTTCTTGAGTTAATAAATGTGTGGGTACTGAGTCTGAGCTAAAAGCATCAATCACTAATAAGTTAAATTTAGCATCCGCTTCTGATTGTAAAGATAGGCGCGCATCGCCAATAATCATTGCAGCTTTTGGCGTACATCGCTGTAAATAACTAAAATAATGTGTGTTTTTTGCAATATCGACAATGACCGGATCAATTTCATAGAATGTCCATGCCTGTTGGGATTTAGCATAACAAGCCAAAGCTCCCGCCCCTAAGCCTACGACAGCGACTTGCCAGTTTTGATTGGTACTATCAAACTCTTTAAATAGCTGGCCCATAGGCCCAGGGCGACTGTAATAAGTTAACGGCTCTTGTTCATGCGCACCTAATCGCTGCGCGCCGTGTTTAGTTGTGCCGTGAAATAATTCTTTGTATTTTTCGGGTCTGCCCTGCTCATTTAATAAGACACTATCACGCACTGACACCACTCCAAAGAAGGTGCGCTCTTGATAAACCGTATTTGACATGATGGCACGCAAGCCAACAATAAAGAAAATAATGGTCCCTGTGAATAAGGCTAAGCTTAAAGCTTGCTTACGGAAGGCATAAGTTAAACCTGCGAATAGTATCAGCGCTGTACCGATATTATCCATATACACGCCTAACTCAGAAACCCCTAAATAAATAACCCAACCTAAAACAAAGATTAACAGTGGAAATACAGCTTGTTTAGCCCAGACTTGCCATTGCTGATTCTGCCAAATTTTATCAGCAGGACGTAGTAATAAAGCAGCGACAATCATTATCGGATATTCATAAATACCATTAAAGATAAATGGAGCGACGAAGGTATTGAACATACCCCCTAACATGCCAGCAAAGGACATAATTAAATAGTATAAAGTGAGATACCTTGTGTGCGGGCGGTATTTAGCCAGCTCTCCATGACAGACCATGACGGCTAGAAAAAACACACTTAAATGTAGGGCTAAATCAACCCAAAACGGCAATACAGCAGGGTTTATAAAGGAATAGGCAATAAAAGGTAATAAAACGACCGGCTGCAGCCATACTGATACGCGATGAATACCTTTCTCCCAGCGCGAGAAAACCAAGACAAAAGATAAAAGATATAAAGTCAGTGGAATAATCCACAATAATGGCACTGCGGCTATATCAGTACTAACAAAGTTGGTTAAACCCAATAATAGGCTGGAGGGAACAAAAGCGAGCGCAAGCCAGTGTAGCTTGGTTAATAAAGAGGGTTCAGTTTGCGCAGTTTCTGGTTCTTCTGTTTCTGTATTAGCACTACTTTGATAGAAGCGCATAAACAGCCAAGCACAGCCGACTATTAATAAAATCAGGCCAATATAACTTGCGCTCCAAGTGATTTTTTGCGCACTTAATCCGATATGGGGCTCAATAATAAAGGGATAACTAAGTAGTGCTAATAAGCTACCGAAATTACTGGCGGCATAAAGATAATAAGGGTCGTGACTGGTATGGTGGCCAACATGCGAAAACCATTTTTGAATTAAGGGCGAAGTGGTTGAAAGCACGAAGAACGGCAAGCCGATAGAAATAAACAACACCCAAACAAGCCAAAGCGTTGGATTGCTTTCAGTTGGCGGGGTCATAATTTCTGGTAGGCCAACAGGCAGAGCAATTAAGCTGATTAATATAAGCGCGCCATGCACTTGGATTTGGCGTAAAGGCTTAAAGCGGGTGGAGATAAAATGCGCGTATAAATAACCCAAAAACAGGAGCATCTGGTAAAACACCATGCAGGTATTCCACACGGCTGGCGAGCCTCCAAGCAATGGCAGCATGAGCTTGCCAAATAGGGGTTGCAAGATAAACATCAGGGTGGCGCTAACAAAAAGCGTGCCTGCAAATACGAGGATCAAAGAAAGGCTACGTTCTGAGCGAGTTGATGTATTGAGCATGGTGTGTAAAAAGTCCGAGGAACAGCAATAATAGAGGTATTGTAGAGGGTGTGGCGTTGATTTTCAAAGAACAGTAAGACTTATTTACCACAGAGAACTCAGAGCTCACAGAGAAAAGCCGATTAACGTATTAAGGAGTGCTGGCTACACACTTAAGGCGGGACAAGAGAAGGCAGAATTCATGCAGGAGTACAATAACTAAAACGCGTCACTGCCCCATTTTACGTGCGTAGCCGGAGCGCGCATAGCGGACTAAGGTTCGCCTTACCTTTACTTTCGACTTTTTCCTCTGCGTACTCTGTGTTCTCTGTGGTTAAATGCTTTTGCTCTTAGCCCTCTCTTGCTGGAGAGGGTTGGGTGAGGAGAATAAAACCATGCACTACCGCTTTCAATATGTCCCAGCGAAAATGATAGCCTGACCTATAGCGGACTGAAGTCCGCCCTACTTGAAGGCTAAATAGACTATTTCAAACTACCCATATATTCGGTAACAGCATTAATATCTTCATCAGATAACATCCCCGCAATACCGCGCATCGGGCCATTTTTACGCGCGCCCTCTTTAAACGCATGTAGTTGGCGCTGCAAATAAGCGGGATGCTGGCCTGCTAACCTCGGTGTTACACCCATGCCTTTGGCTCCATTTCCGTGACAACCGAAACACATCGGGGCTTTGGATTTTCCTTGTTTCGCTAATTCCTCATTACCACCCACACTTTTATTTTTTAATGAGGAAAAATAAGCGGCTAAATTATTGATGTCTTCATTAGATAGTGAGGATGTCATGTTTTTCATCATGCCATTGTCACGCGTACCATCACGAAAAGCTCGAAGCTGGTTGGCCAAATAGGCGGGCTTTTGTCCTGCTAGTGTTGGAAAATTTGAGTTTGTACTATTTCCTTCGGCGCCATGGCAGTTAAAACACATTACTGCATTTTCTTTGCCAGCATTAATATCAGGTGCGGCAAGCGCTGAACCAGCAAACAATAGACCTAAAAAAATACCACTCAATAGCTTTGTAGTTAACTGCATAACAATTCCTCTTAATTCTGGAAAGACGTTATAAATCTTACGCCCTCGGTATCTATTGTTCAAATTTATTAGGCTGCATCACTCTATATTGTCGTCTATTATACTGCCTTGAATAAATCGCTAAACTGCTCTACGGTCAATGGGCGACTTAATAAGTAGCCTTGTATTAAATCACAGCCTTCTTGCACTAAAAACTCTTGCTGCTCGACTGTTTCAACACCTTCTGCTAGTACTTTTAGCCCCAAACTATGCCCCATCGCGATAATCGTTTTAGCAATGACTCTATCATTCTCATCTTCGGATAAATCTTTGATAAAAGACCGATCGATTTTTAATTTAGAAATAGGAAGGTGTTTGAGTTGAGCTAAAGAAGAATGACCTGTACCAAAATCATCCATGGAAATACGAATACCTAAAGCCTCTAACTTATGAAGTGCAGCAAGGCTTTCCTGGTGCATAATTAAACTTTCTGTAACTTCAAGTTCCAAATTATGAATAGGAAATTTCATCGCTAATAAAATCTCCTGAAACTTTTGAATATTATCTGCATCGAGTTGTTTCACAGATAAATTAACCGCCAAAGAAAATTCAGGAATACCGCGATCCCACCAAGACTTACACTGCTGACAGGCCTGGGCAAATATCCATAAGCCCAACTCCTGAATAAAGCCACTTTCTTCAGCAATGGAAATAAAGTCATTTGGTGGAATAAGTCCTTTTTCTGGGTGCTGCCAGCGAACTAAGACTTCAACCCCAGCAAGTTTATTGGATCTTTGACAATACTGAGGCTGATAATGCAGTACAAAATCGCCTCTCGCTAATGCAGAACGCATATCAGTCATTAAATCCATTTTATATTTAACAGAATTAGTTAAATCTTCATTATAAAAGCGAGCACAACCTCGCCCAGCTACTTTTGCTGCATGCATTGCTGTATCGGCATTACGCATTAAATCACTTGCCGACAAGCCATCTTCCGGGAATAAACTGATGCCTATGCTGATAGATAAGGTAAATTCATGACCTTCAACAAGTATCTTTTCCTTAAATAACGCTAATATTTTACCAATAAGCAACTGAACTGATAGGGGCTGACCTAAGCTACCCGCTAAAATAACAAACTCATCGCTATTTAAACGAGAAAAGACATGCCTCCCACCTAAAACCTCTTGTATATTCTTAGCTACCTGCTGCAGTACTTTGTCACCCACTTCATGCCCTTGCGAGTCATTAACATCTTTAAAGCCATCTAAATCCAACACTAATACAGCTAACTGCTGATTCTGAGTGACTGCATATTCAACCGCTGAGCTGAGTTTTTGTTTAAATAAAGTACGGTTAATCAGCCCAGTTAAAGGGTCATAATGTGCCAAGTGGAAAAGTGACTGCTCTTTTTCTTGTCTTATAAGCAAAATACCAACAATATGTGCGCAGGTTTCTAGTAACTGCTTATAAAATATCGAAGGAGTTCTCTCTTCAAAACTCGATAAAGCAAAAGATCCGATCGCTTTATCTTTCTCTATTTTGACCGGACTAGACCAGCAGGCACCAATAGAAAAATCATGGGCAAAGGCCTGTAAATCACACCACCTACCATCGGTTCCAGTATTCACTACATACTGCGCTTCATTCTGGTAAACCGCGGTACCACAAGAACCAGCCCTTTCACCTGGTACCAAACCATTTAGAAGCGCCACCGCCTCAGGAGGAATAGAAGGGGCAGCTAACACAGAAAGTGACTCGCCCGCTTGGTCGTAAACCATGATAGAAGCAACCGCATTAGCGACTATCTGCTCAGCGGATTTACATAAAGCATCTAAAATTTCTCGATAATCCACACCTAAAGCTACTTGCTCTAAGATTTCACGCTGCAGTGCGAGTAATTCCCCTGCTTGTTCGGTGGTGACATCATATTCTGGACGAAAAGGAATAACTTGCGCTTCCATATCAGGTTTCTCCGTTTATCTATTTACTTGTATATCTAAGGCACACATAAAATTAATCCCTCAAACTTCAGCACTTACACTTTCAAGCTCTGCTTCATTGCTCTCTTCTCTAACTCTGCCTCTAACAGTATTTCTGTGTTCTTTAGCGCTATAAAGTGCTTTATCTGCTTGAATAAAAATCTGCTCATGCGCTGGAATATCAGCACCGGCATAAGCCCGAAAGCCTATAGAAACCGTAACATGATCGCCAATATAACTTAATTCATGAGCAATATTTAAAGCCTCTACGCCCGCTCTAATGGTCTCGAAAAAACTCAATGACTCTTGCTCATTCATACCAGCCATCAATATGCCAAATTCTTCGCCGCCCATTCTAAATACATAATCACTAGGTCGCCTTAGAGTTTGCTTTAAAAACACAGCCACTTCGGCTAATACTTCATCGCCCGCTTCATGCCCATATTTTTCATTATATTTTTTGAAATAATCCATATCCAAAATAGCTAAGGTTAGATATTGTTTATTTCTACGCGCTAGACTAGCCTGATGTTTAATAACTGTCTCAAAATACTGGCGATTATATAAAGAAGTTAAGTTATCCGTAATAGTTAGCGCCTCGACTTCTTTTCTATCGCTAATATCCCGAACAATACTGCGATACGCAACGGGATTATAATCAGCATCTAAAATAGGTTCGATCACGGCACTCACCCACTTATTTTCACCATCCGCACTATGCAGCGCATATTCACCCTCCCACGCGTGCCCTGTTTGTATAGAGCGCCAAATTCTAGTAGCTAAAGCTTGATTGTCTTCGGCCAAGAAAAAATTATTCTTCTGCCTTATAACCTCTTCTTTCAAATATCCTGTATAGCGACAAAACGCACTACTAATCTCAGTTGTTTTGCCTTCTGAATTAAGAGTTTTAATCATCATATTTTGATCGATAAGATGCTTGTAGCTCATTAATTCCAAGTTCAGTTTAGTAAACATTCTAACCACATAAAAATAAATAACGACAGCAGTCAAAATGGAAAAAAACAGCAGTACTGACAGTAGAAACAAAGTGGTTTTTTTATTCATTTCTGCTTCATCATGAAATGCAGCAGCCTGTGTATTGGCGAAGTGTATCAATGCTTGAGTCGCGTCACTAATATGCTGAACTTGGTCAGCACCTTTACCTTTATTAATAGATACCGCTTCAGTTTGATTGCCGGCAAGCATCAAAATAATCAATTCTTCACGTATCGGTCGCCATGCTAATACCGCTTGAGAAGCGGTGTGCACCATTGCCGTATCACCAAGAAACCGCACAGCAATGCTATCTAAGTCATTTAATATCTGCTTTTCCGTAGCATTAACGGCTTCTATCGCATTATGCAATTCACGCTCATTAGCCGATAAGAGCACATCTTTCATATCTCGATGCATCGTAAGCAACTTGATATTAATATCTCTGACCGCATTACTGACTACAAAAGAATGTTTGTACATATCCTCCGTCAGATTTGCTAGCTTAACCGCATTAAAAATAGCAGTCCCGCCACCTAAGGCCAAAAGAAAAATCATTACGGAAAAACTGAAAGTAATTTTGTACTGTGTCGTCATAGAGTTTTTTATCTCAAAGCTGAGATGATATTACAGCGCTTAAGCCTTAAAAAAGCAACGCATAACATCAATCATATAACGGTGATCAAGCACTCCTGCACTCTCTCTAATACTGTGCATCGCCCACATCGCGCAACCGACATCGACAGTACGAACACCTAATTTAGCTGAAGTCATCGGCCCAATAGTGCTGCCACAAGGGATGTCCGTTCTATGGGAATATTTTTGAAAAGGTACATTCGCTTGCTGACACCAAGTCATAAACATGGCTTCGGAAACACTTTCAGAACTATAGCGCTGATTCGCATTAAGTTTAATCACCGGTCCTTTATTCACATAAACTTGATGCTCCGTTTCATAAGCCGCAGGGAAGTTGGGCTGATAAGCATGCGCCATATCGACACTAAGCATAAAACTACTGGCTAAAGCACGCTTATAATCCTCTCCATTTAAGCCGCCGACTAAAGCAATACGCTCTAAAATATCGGGCAAGAAACTACCATCAGCGCCCTTAGTGCTTTCACTACCGACTTCTTCATGGTCAAAAAAAGCACAAACCAAGGTATGCCCTGATTGCAATACCGTTTCATCTAGTAACGCGGATAACCCTGCATGACAAGAAGCTAAATTATCCAGCTGACTGTCAGCATAAAATTCTTGATCCACACCCCAAAACATTCCTTTTTGCGTATCGTAGACATTAAATTCCCAAGATAAAATTTGCTCGGCCGCAAGGTTACATTGCTTGGCTACTAATTCCGAAAACAGCGTATCAGGCAATTGTTCCTTGCTACTCATGGCAAATAACAGGGGTAATTCAGTTTGTTTATTTAACTTTAAACCCTCTTCATTAACCATTCTATTCATATGAATAGCTAAATTAGGCAAACGCAACAAAGGCTGTTCAAATCGCACTAATTGGGTGGCAATTTCGCCAGAGTCAGTACGATAACTAACTCGCCCAGCAAAGCTTAAATCTCGATCAGTAAAGGTCGCTAAAATTGGCCCTCCATAAACCTCAACTCCCATGCGCAATAATTCACCTGACTTATGCAAAGCATGCGGTTTAATCCTTAATCCCGGTGAATCCGTATGCGCCCCGATAATTTTATAGCCATGTTCAGGTAGTGTTTTACTACCAAGCACGAAAGCAATAATCGAAGAATCATCACGAATCACATAATAACGGCCATTAGGCTTTAATGCCCATTGATCGGTTTCATTAATACGGCTAAATGATGCAGCTAATAATTGCTGTTCCATGGTTGCCACGGCATGCCACGGACTAGGACTGGCATCAATAAAATCTAATAATTGTTGAACTTGCTGCTGATCACTCATCGCTCTTTTAAACCCAAAGAAGCTGAATTAATACAATAACGTAAACCCGTTGGCTCAGGCCCATCTTCAAAAACATGACCTAAATGTGCATCACAGGCACTGCACACTACTTCCACGCGACGCATGCCGTGTGAACTATCGACGACTTCTTTGACGGTATTTTCCGACAAAATATCCGAAAAACTAGGCCAGCCAGTACCTGAATTATATTTACTGCTAGAGTCAAATAAACCCTGCCCACAACAACTACATTGATACACACCGTCTGTTTTACAATCGACATATTTACCGGTAAAAGGCGGCTCTGTGGCACTACAACGGCACACTTCAAATTGTTCAGGCGTTAATTTTTCACGCCATTGTTCATCGCTTAGCTTTACATCAGTCATATTCGCTTTACCTGTTGAGTTCGGTATTAATTAGAAATAGCTTAGCATTTTATAAAGGCACAGAAAACACAGGTAATTAAATTAAGTAAGCATAAAAGATCTAACATTTTAACCACAGAGAGCACAGAGTTTTTTATCATGAAACCTCTGTGTCCTCTGTGTCCTCTGTGTCCTCTGTGTCCTCTGTGTCCTCTGTGTCCTCTGTGCCCTCTGTGTCCTCTGTGTCCTCTGTGGTTATTTTGGAATTTCTTGATTTTCTTTTGTTAAAATAATTTTTAACGATTACTTACATGTCTTACGCTTACATTCAAAAATCACTATAAGCTAACACTCTTTAATTACACTAGCTGTTAGAATAGTTTGAATCTAGACAATGCTCTTGTCATTTCGCCATTAAATACGGCTAATTTCACTGGAATTCCATAAGTCATGATATTACGCGCCACATTTTTCCTCCCATTTTTTTTGCTGTTATTTACCAGCTTAAGCCACGCTATACCCTCCACTAACACAGCACCAGAGCTAAATCTAACAGCTCAAGAGCACAACTGGCTCAAACAACACCCAGTTATTAACTTAGGTATTGATCGCACCTTCCCGCCTTATGAGTGGTTAGATAAAGACAACAATTACCAAGGTTTTGCTGCTGATTTTATACGCTTAATCGAACAGCGTTTAAACATCAAATTTAATATCATAAAAAACAAAGACACCTGGAATGACGTGCTTGACGCTGCGAAAAATAGTGAGCTAGATATGCTTTCCTGCTTGGTTAAAACACCAGAGCGTGCGCAATATCTTAACTTTACTCCTCCGTACATCTCTAGTTCGGCAGTTATCATTACAGAACAAGGCAACACCCAGATTTCAACATTACAGCAGCTTGCCGGTAAGCAAGTCGCTATTTCTAAAGGTCATTACGTTCAAGAGCTGCTTATTCGGCATCACCCTCAAATATCCTTAATTCTCGCTAAAAACATTCCTGAAGCCCTACAACTTGTTGCAACAGGAAAAGCCGATGCCTTTGTTGGAGATGTAATGGCGGCAAGCTATGCCATTAAAAATGCAAACTTACTTAATTTATCACTCGCGGGACAAACCTCGTTTCAGAGCCAGTTTAGCCTAGGCATCTCTAAACAGCACCCTGAACTATACGGCATTATGCAAAAAGCGCTGGCCAGTATTACTGAGCAAGAAAGAGCAAGTATTTATGACCGATGGAACAATTTAAAAATCACCCAAGGCATCAGCTACAATACTGCCGTTCAATATAGCTTGGCTATATTGGCGCTCTTTATGCTCTTTGTTTACTGGATTTATCGCTTAAAACGCTCCGAACAAGCACGCAAAGATAGCGAAGCAAAGCTGCATGCTGTTCTTGATAATGCACCCGTCGGCATTTGGCTCTCTGATAAAGATAGCAGCTACACCTTTGTTAATGATACCTTTTGCAAGTCTGTCGGTATTGCCGAAAATGACTTTATTAACTGCACTGATTTGCACAGCTTAGTGGGCGATGAGATGGCAAGCAATTGCTTAGCTTCAGACCAAGCCTGTTTAGCGCAAGATACCCCTTACATTTCTCAAGAAGCACTGCCCTTTGTTGATGGTAAAGAGCACATTTTAGAAGTAACCAAAACTAAACTTCGAGATGCTGCCGGTAAAACGGTAGGGATTATTGGTGTGTCCATGGATATAACTGAACGCCAGCAAGCCGATTTAAAGTTACAACAGAGCGAAGCACATTTTCGTTTTGTCGCAGAATCAGCTCAGGCACTTATTTGGTTGGCTAATACCGATAAACTGTGTTTCTGGTTTAATAAAGTCTGGTTAGATTTTACTGGACGCACTATGGAACAAGAGTATGGTAATGGCTGGGTTAAAGGGGTACACCCAGATGACCTACAAAGATGCTTTGATTACTATATAGAGCACTTCAATCGCCATGAACCTTTTTCCATGGAATATCGCCTGAAACGCCATGATGGCGAATATCGCTGGATTTTAGATAACGGCATGCCACGCTTTGATGCTAATAATCAATTTGAAGGCTATATTGGCTCTTGTTTTGATATTACCGAACACAAAGAAATGGAAGCTTCCTTACAGCTTTCTGCTACAGTTTATGAGCATACCAGTGAAGCGATGATGCTCACGGATGCCAATAATCGCATCCTTGCGGTTAACCCTGCATTTACCACGATAACCGGCTATACCGCCGCAGAAGCGATAGGTCAGCAACCCAAATTACTCCAATCTGGCCGACAAGACGCCCAGTTTTACCAAGAAATGTGGCATATACTCAAAACTACAGGTACGTGGCAAGGTGAAATATGGAACCGACATAAAGGCGGCCACCATTTTGCGGAACAAATGACCATTAACACTATTTTTAGCGATGCAGGCGAAGTCAAGCAGCGTGTTACGCTATTTTCAGATGTCACTGAAAAGAAGAAATCTGATGAGTTGATTTGGCAACAAGCCAATTTTGACGTGCTTACGCACCTGCCTAACCGCCATATGTTTCATGACCGCCTAGAACAAGAACTAATCAAATCCCATAGAGAAAAGCAGCCTCTGGCCTTGCTTTTTATTGATTTAGATCGCTTTAAAGAGGTTAATGATACGCTCGGTCATGAAATAGGTGATTTATTACTTATTCAAGCCGCACAGCGCATTACTAGCTGCGTACGCGAATCAGATACCGTCGCCCGACTCGGTGGCGATGAGTTTACAGTTATTCTGCCCGAGATACATGATGGCTCTCACATAGAGCGTATAGCCAACGCTATTATTGATGCACTAGCCCAGCCTTTTCCGCTCAACGAGCAGCAAGCTTATATTTCAGCCAGTATCGGTATTACTTTATACCCTGACGATGGCGACACCTTGACCCAATTACTTAAAAATGCGGATCAAGCGATGTATCGCGCCAAAAGCTTAGGCCGTAATCGCTCTAGTTACTTTACCCCAGCAATGCAAGAAGCCGCGCAAAAACATCTGCAAATTCTAAACGATTTGCGCGGCGCATTAGCCGGACAAGAACTACATCTGTACTATCAGCCTATTGTCGACCTAGCTACTGGAGAAATACATAAGGCAGAAGCATTAATTCGCTGGATGCACCCCACTCGCGGTATGATCAGCCCTGCCGATTTCATCCCCATTGCCGAGGACTCAGGTTTAATTATTGAGATCGGTGACTGGGTATTTAAAGAAGCCGCCCGACAAGCTAAACAATGGATTGATTTGCATGACCAAACCATACAAATCAGCATTAACAAATCTCCTGTGCAATTTCATGCCGCCAATGACCAGAGTGTTTGGTTAGCTTATTTACAAGAGCTCGGCTTATCAGGAAAAAATATCGTTATTGAAATTACTGAGGGCTTATTAATGGAGACTTCGGAACATATTATCGAACAGCTCTTACAGTACCGAGACGCGGGCATTCAAGTGTCCATCGATGATTTTGGCACGGGCTATTCCTCACTCTCCTACCTGAATAAGTTTGATATCGACTATTTAAAAATAGATCAATCCTTTACCCGTAATTTGGCACCTAATTCCAATGATTTAGCCTTATCTGAAGCGATTATTGTCATGGCTCAGAAACTAGGTCTAAAAGTCATTGCCGAAGGCATAGAAACAGAAGAACAGCGCCAGCTATTATTAGAAGCTGGCTGTGACTTTGGCCAAGGTTATTTATTTTCTAGGCCAGTCCCTGCTGACGAATTCATCAAACTATTAAATCAAAAATAATAGCCCCGCTCTTTAAGCATAGGCATCTACACAACTTTTTGACATTAAAATACAATGAGTTGAAAGTCCGAGTAGGTAAGCTCTCATTATTCATGGGCAAATACCGTCATTCCCGAGTGCTTTTATCGGGAATCTACGTTGAGCATAGATTCCTGCTAACAGCGTGCAGGACGAACTGAAAAAACTGCCTGTACCCTGTAATAAGGAATCTCATAAAAATGCTCATACCCAATCATTATAATTTGGCCATAAAGAATGAGCTTATCGGGGCGCAGTGCTTTAGCCTGCTATTTTAGGCTACGAAGGCAGGCTAAAGCACTGCGCCCCATTTATTGTATTACTCTTACCTTAATGGCAGTGGAACTCTAAAGTGGGTAAGTTCATTCTTTCAAGGTTCCTAATGAGAGATTACTCCGAATAGCTCCTATGGAGAAGGCTTAAGACTTATGTAGAACCCTATACTTTTAAGCCGATAAATGCCTTATTTTTAGTCCAGATAACAATAAGACAGCTGCATACAAAGCACCACCCAAACCAATCCACATAGCTAAATTAATCGCACGATCAACTATACCCCAATGCAGCCACAAGCTGGCATCAACAAAATGATATAACAATGCCGTCATTGCGGCAGTCGCCAAAATAATACGTAATATATAGACACGCCATCCCATTGAAGGCAAATAAACACCCGACTTTAACAAGGCAAATAATAATAAACTGGCATTAAAAAATGCACCTAGAGAAGTTGCCAAGGCCAAGCCCGCATGAGCCAAAGGAAATACCAACGCAATATTCAATCCCATATTGGCAATCATGGCATAAATACCAAACCGTACTGGCGTTTTCATATCTTTACGTGAGGTAAAGCCTGGCACTAAGACTTTCACTAAAATAAAACCAAGCAAACCCAGTGAATAAGCCATTAAACTGCGCCCGGCCATTGCCACGTCATGCACGCCAAATTCATTATATTGAAACAAGGTTGAAATCATCGGCTCAGCCAACATCATTAAACCCAAAGAGGCTGGGGCGCCAATTAAAAGCACTAATTTCAAGCCCCAGTCTAATGACTTAGAAAAAGACTCCATATCATCAGCGGCATGATTCTTAGATAAGCTAGGCAAAATCACTGTTGCCAAGGCGATACCAAAGAGCCCCAAGGGAAATTCCACCAAGCGATCCGAATAATACAACCAAGACACGCTACCAGTCGCTAAAAATGAAGCAATTAAGGTATCTAATAATAAATTGATTTGCGTAATCGACACACCAAACAAAGCCGGCACCATCAATTTTAAAATATGTTTTACCCCAGAATCTTTAAAGCCAAAGCGTAAACGCGGCACCAAACCCAAACGGCGTAAAGCAGGAAATTGAAACACCAATTGCACTGCACCTGCAAAAAAAACGCCCCAAGCCAAGGCAACCACAGGCTTCTCCATTAATGGTGCGAGCCAAATTGCCGCGGCAATCAAACACAGATTAAGGAATACGGGCGTAAACGCAGGCACAGCAAATTTACCAAAGGAATTTAAAATCCCTCCTGCAAAAGCCACCGAAGAAATAAAAAATAAATACGGGAAGGTAATACGTAACATTTGCACCGCTAAATCATACTGTTCACCTTCCCAAGCAAATCCTGGCGCAAACAGCATAATCAAATAGGGTGCAGCTAGCATTCCTATTATAGTAGTGACCATCAAAATTATCGCTAGCGTTCCCGCAGTACGGTCGATAAAATTACGTAAGGCTTGTTTACTACCCCGCTCTTTATAATCCGACAATACCGGCACAAAAGCTTGAGAAAATGCCCCTTCGGCAAATAAACGACGTAAAAAGTTAGGGATTTTGAAAGCAACAAAAAAAGCATCCGTCCCCGAATCGGCACCGAAGAAACGAGCAAACATCATGTCGCGGATAAAACCTAAAATACGTGAAATCATCGTCATGCTACTGACGATAGCGGTTGATTTAAAAAGTTTACGGCTCAAAGCTCAAGTCCCTGTGATTAAATATTTGACAATCATATCATTTAACAGGAAAATGGAGAGCTTAAAAATATTTAACGTAACAACCGAGGCATCATGGCTAATACAGCTCAAGCAAAAAAACGTGCACGTCAGGCAGAAGTCAGTCGCGTCCGTAACACTGGACAGCGTAGCAACCTACGTACATTCATCAAAAGAATTCTTGCTGCAGTAGAAGCTGGTGACGTAGAAAAAGCAACAGCGGCTTATGCTACAGCTGTTCCAATTATCGACTCAGCAGTTAACAAAGGCCTTATTCACAAGAATAAAGCTGCAAGAAACAAAAGCAGATTAAACAGCAAAATCCGCGCAATGGCTTAATTAAGCCCTTATCGGATTAATAAAATACCAGACAGCCTTTTTTAGGTTGATCTGGTATTTTTTTGCCTAAAATTCAGCCCTTCGCCAACGCACTACAAATCCATCACAACACCGTATATACTTGCATAACCCTTCACTCACAAGGACTCATTATGCCTACATCAAATAAATTACGCTGGGGAATACTTGGCGCAGCCCGCATCAACCAACAACTTATGCCTGCGATAGTCGGCGCAAAAAACAGCGAACTGAGCGCCATTTCCAGTCGCAGAGCAGGCGCAGCCGAAGCCATCCTTAAAGAATACGCCCCTCAAGTCGAACAAGTACGCATTTACAATGACCCTACCGAACTAATCAAAGATCCCAGCATAGATGTAGTTTATATACCGCTCGCCAGCCAAGACCATGCACAATGGACTTTACGCGCCATCGAACACGGCAAGCATGTACTTTGCGAAAAACCTATGGCGCTTAGCGTTGCCGATATAGAGGCAATAGACGCTGCCGCTAAAAAACATAATGTTTACGTTATGGAGGGTTTTATGTACCGCTTTCACCCCCAACATCAGCGTATTCAAGAAATCATCAATGCCGGAACAATTGGCGCAGTGCGTTCAGTACGCACTTGCTTTGCCTACCCCATGCAACCAGCACGCCTATATCGCATAGACCGAGACATTTCCCAAGGCGGCGGCGCTATGTGGGACATCGGCTGCTATGCGATACATGCCGCTCGACTTTATTTTGGCAACACTCAAGCACAAGCCGTCACTTCGCTGGCCAAATATAATGCGGATGGCGCAGACATTAGCAGCAGTGGAATCATTGATTTTGGCGATGGCAAATACGCACAATTCAGCTTTAGCTTTGAACACACACGCCGCGCCGAATACGAAATTATCGGCACCAAGGGCGGATTAAAATGCCATAACGTATGGGCAAAACAAACTGAAGAGCCTATTATTTCCTGGTGGACCGATAACGGCGAACAGCACACTGAAACCCTAGACTGTGCTAATCACTTTCAATTAGAGGTCGAGCACTTTACGGACCGCATACTCAAACAACAGCCCCCAAAACTTTCACTACAAGACGCAAAAGATAATTGCACAATTATCACTGCCGCCCTGCAATCAGCAGAGCAAGGCAACACTATACACCTCAAATAACATAGCAAGATCACTCCCTCTCCTGCTGGAGGGGGCTGGGCTGAGGCGAGTAAAATCAAAGCTTTATCTATTCCCCCTCATCCAACCCTTTCCCCCTAGAGAAGGGTTAACTCAAGAGCCTCCTCTTAAACATAAATTCCACACACCACAAATGACAAAATAACTTTTTCATGCTAGCATTGACAAGTTTCTCTGTATGAAAATATGACTAAACTAGAGGCAATTAAGCTACTTTCTAAAACGGTGCACCTTTAAAGCACCAATAGATTAAAGCAGGCCGCAAATTTCGTACAGTTATTACCCTAAAATTACTTTTACTGATTCAATAATTTGCACTATAAAATTGGACAGTTAAAACTAACTATCATTGTTGCTTAAACGGGCTGGATGGATGAACAAAAACTCCCCATTAAATAAATCAAATCAAATGCTTTATAACGCTGAATCCTCACAAGACAGCTGTGGCGTGGGCTTTATTACCCACAAACAAAGCAAACAAACGCATGATTTATTAAGTAAATCACACGAAGCACTTTGCACTATTCCTCATCGCGGCGGCATGAGTGCCGAAGGTATTGGTGATGGTGCCGGGGTTAATATTGACTTATCCCTTAAGTTTTTTCGTAAGGTCACAGAACAAGCAGACCTTGAATTAGGTCAGTTTGGCGTTGCCAATTTTTTCTTTCCCGAAGACCATAGTCATTACGATTCTGCTGCGCTTGATTTAGTAGAAGAGCATTTAAAAGAATACGGTTTACCTATTATCAAATGGCGCGATATTCCCGTTGATATTAGCGTGCTGAATGCTGCTTCTGTTAAAGCTCAATTACCGATTAAACAAGTTATTTTTGGTCGTCCGGCAACTTCTTTAAAAGAAGCTAGTCATGCTGAATTTGAGCGCTACATCCAGGACGTACTACTGACTATTGAAGAAGAAGGTTTCACCCGTCATGAGCTAGACGGCTTTTACCCCTTATCAATGAGCTCGCGTACGCAAGTCTACAAGGGTCGCTTAAATTCATTTGAAGTTATCCCTTACTTCACTGATTTATACGATAAAGACCACGAAATCAACACGCTGTTTTTTCATACGCGTTTTTCTACCAATACTGCCCCAGCAACCATGATGGCTCAGCCATTTCGTTATATGGCGCATAATGGCGAATTAAACACGGACAAGAAAAACCGCTTAAGTGAACAAGCCATTGCTAGACAGCACGGAAAACACCTAGTTTTCCCAATGGGTCAATCAGATTCAAGTCGCTTAGACCAAACTTTATCGCGCCGTATTCATGAAGATAAACTGGATATCGTTACTGCGATTTTAGCGATGATGCCGCCTGCCTGGGAAAATGACACAACGCTTTCTGCCGATGTCAAAGCCATGCTGGAATATTTCAGCTTATACGAAGAAAAGAACGACGGCCCCGCGGCATTAATTTTTAACGATGGTATTCGCGTAGGCGCGCGTCTTGATCGTTTAGGTCTACGCCCATTACGCTCAGTCGAAACAACAGAATATTTAGCGGTTATGTCCGAAGCTGGTCAAATCGACTTCCCTTCTAAAGACGTATTAAAACGTGGCCGTATTGAAGCAGGCGGAATGATCTATTTTGATCATGAAACAGGCAAATCTTACGACAGCCATGAAGTAATGGAGCGTTTGGCAAAAGAAACGGATTACCATGCCTTATTAAAAGCGCGTGCAATTCATTTAGATGACGTAGAGCCTGTTGATTTTTCTACACTAGACAATCAACACCCGTTCAATGTTGACCAACAGCACACAGCTTATTCACTCAATCAAGAAAGCTTCAAGTTCTTACTTGATCCTATGTTGAGCACAGGTTTAGAGAAAATTTCGGCCATGGGTTACGGTATTACGCCTAACGCATTGTCTGGTGCAGAAGGCGGCATGTCGCGTTATTTTAGCCAGCGTTTTGCTCAAGTCACTAACCCACCGTTAGATTCATTACGTGAAAGCGACGGCATGACTTTGCGCGTTGCCTTAGGTGCTAAACCGACCTTTTCTGCTGCAACAAGCAAGCAATTGGTGATTAATTCACCGATCTTACAGCGCACGCAACTAGAAGCACTACGCAAACAAAAAACAGTTAGCGTCGTAACACTTGATGCCCTGTACACGCCAGATACAGCAAATGCGACACAAAATGAAAAAAATCTGATTCAAGCCTTAACCGAGGTTTGCAATCAAGTCGGTGAAGCTGCCAAAGCGAATACCGGCATCATTATTCTTAGCGATATTAATATCAGCCAAGAAAAAGCAGCCATCCCAGCACTATTATTAATTTCTGCTGCCAACCAGCACTTAGTAAAGGAAGGCTTGCGCTTTAATTCTTCACTGGTCTCCGAAACAGGACAAGCAGTCAGCGCACACGATATTGCGACAGCTTTAGGTTTTGGTACCTCAGCGATCTGCCCATTAAGCGTACATAACCGTGTTATCTCGCAATACAGCGAAGATAAACAACAAACAGCCCTAGATAGTTATCAAAAAGCGGTAGAAAAATCGCTGATGAAAACGATGGGTAAATTTGGCTTATGTACTGCGGAAAGTTATATAGGCGGCGAATTTTTCGAGTCGAATTATATTGATACGGACGAAGCACGACTAAAAGCTTATTTCCCAAATATTAACTCCTCTGTGGGCGGCGTACGTTTTGCTGATATTGCGGCAAGCGCAACAGAATGGCATCACAAAGCTTTAACGGTAAGCGCCGAAAGCGATATTCCGTTCTTGGGCTTATTCAAAGAACGCAACGAAGGTGCGGGGCATACCTTTGGCAATACCTCGGTACGTGAATACATCCACATGACCGACGAAGATATCCTATATATCAATCAGGAAAAATCACCAGAAGTTAGCGATAAAGCTTATGCTGATTTTGGCTACGATAAACGCACGCCAGAACAAATTGATGATTTTGGTATCACACCAGCGTATCGCAATTTCACACGCATATTAATGGAAGAGCGCGATAGTCGCCCTGCTGCCTTGCGTGATGTCATGAGTTACCCAGCAGATATTTCTCGCGCCAAAGAAAGCACTGAATTTGATGCTATTTTAGGCAAGCAAAATATCCATGGCAATATCAATTTCAGTATTCGTGGCTTAAGCGCCGAACAAAAAGAAAACAGCGTTGTCATTAGTTTAACTAACGACAGCTCTAAACAACGCCTAGATAACTTAGCAACGCACTTTAAAACGCGTTTTACTGATACGATCACGCTAAAAGAGTTGAAGGACAGCATTGAAGTGAGCTTTAGCGATACTGATAGTATTGTTACCCATTATTTCAAAAACATTGTTAGCACTCACGATGCTATTTCACTAAGTGACGTACAGCCAGCGCATGAAATTACAGCGACTTTAGCTTCGGGCGCGATGAGTCATGGTGCATTATTAGCTGAAGCGCATGAAGCAGTAGCGCAAGGCACGAATATTGCCGGCGCAATGAGTAACTCAGGTGAAGGTGGTGAGCATTCTAGCCGTTACAACACTATTAAATCGAGCAAAATCAAACAATTTGCTTCGGGTCGTTTTGGCGTTTGGGTTGGTTATTTAGCCGACTTAAATATCGAAGAAATTGAGATTAAAATTGCTCAAGGCGCGAAACCAGGTGAAGGCGGCCAACTACCAGCACCTAAAGTTTCTGTAGAAATTGCAGCAGCACGTGGCGGTACACCAAAAGTTGAGTTAATCAGCCCTCCTCCGCATCATGATACTTATTCAATCGAAGATTTAGGACAATTGATTCACGATGCCAAGGCGGCTCGGGTAAGAGTTGTCGTTAAACTGGTTTCCTCAGAAGGCATTGGCACGATTGCGGTCGGTGTAGCTAAAGCTGGCGCTGACGTCATTAACGTCGCAGGTAACACGGGCGGTACAGGTGCAGCTGCGGTAACTAGCTTGAAAAACACCGGTCGTTCACCAGAAATTGGTATTGCCGAAGTCCATCAAGCACTTGCTGCTAATGGCTTGCGCGACAAAGTGATTCTTCGTTGTAGTGCAGCCCATCAAAATGGCTCTGATGTTGTTAAGTCAGCGATTTTAGGCGGTGACTCTTTCGAGTTCGGCACGACTGCACTCATGATGCTACGTTGCGTGATGGCGAAAAACTGCAATATTCGCTGTCCAGCGGGTTTAACCACGATTCATGAAGAATTTAAAGGCGACCCTCGCGTTTTAGCGCAATACTTTATGAACCTAGCGCATGAAGTTCGTGAGGTTTTGGCCGCTTTAGGTTATCAAAGTCTTGCAGAGATTCGCGGACAAACGCACTTACTGCATTTGATTAATCACGAATGCATGGTCGGTCAATTGGACTTCACTAAGTTATTACATCACGTTGATGTGGTTAAAATAGCTAACCCTATTTACCTAGAAGCCAACTTCTCTGTGGATGACAAAATCATCGAACAGTTTAAAGCGGGCTTTATTGATGGCAAGCAACAACAAGTGATTGTCGAGGGGCCTGAATTTAAACTCAACAACTGCAATAAAACAGTCGGTGGACAAGCAGCAATTGATATAGAACGTTTGTTAGCTTATCAGCTAAATGGTCAGGAAATTGCGCAACACCCACATATTTACACCAACCAGCATAAGCGTCGTTATTTAGCTGCCGATACGTTGATTGTACGCACGCATGGCTCAGCCGGGCAAAGCTATGGCGCATTCAACAACGACGGTATGCGTATGGAACATACCGGTACTTGTAACGATGGTGTCGGTAAAACAGCCTCTGGCGGTACGATTGTTGTATTGTCTCCAGGTGGCGGCCATAAAGTACCAGGCGAAAATGTATTGGTCGGTAATTTCACCTTATTTGGTGCTACAGGCGGTAAAACCTTTATTAACGGCGAAGCGGGGGATCGATTTGCTGTGCGTAATTCTGGTGCTATGGCGGTTGTCGAAGGCGTGGGGGATTTTGCCTGCGAATATATGACTAACGGCGCAGTACTTAATATCGGTACTTTTGGTAAAGGTTTCTGTAATGGTATGTCGGGTGGTAACGCTTACCAGTATGATCCTGAGAATAAACTAGAGCAACTCTATGATGCGTCTTCTGTGGAAATCAGAGCTTTAGCAGAAGATAGCGATACCGCACGCGCACATGAGCAATTTGTTATCTACATGCTAGAACAACATGCTGAACATGCACAGTCGAGCGTTACACAACGCTTATTGAATAACTGGACTACGGAACGTAAAAACTTTAAATTCGCTGTACCGCTTTGGTTATACAAAACGCAAACGGCAGAACATCTAGCTAAATCAGTCGACCGTAAGGCAATGATTGAAGAGTTAGCCGTAGACCAAGCGCAACAGCAAATCAATCAAGTACAACAAGCTTACTTACAAAACTCCGTTCTATTTGATGGCTTAACGCCGTCTTATGGCGAAACTGATAGCTTATTGTCTTTTAAATTGATTAATAGCTTTGCGGTATTGAGCAAAGCGACCCAGATTGCGGCTTCACAAGTACAAAGTGCAGCAGAAACGGAAGCCGCGGCGCAACGCTTAATCACCACTAAAGCAAGAAAGCTACAAGATGCTTTAGTCAAGGAAGCGCGCGAAGCTTATGCTAATTATGACGACGCTCAAATGGCAATTATATTAGCCAATAAGCGTTTAAATGACTACAAGCAAGCCTTGATTTTACGTGACGTACAAAGTACTTACTCACTGGGTTCAACCAACTGGATTATTGAACAAACAGCGATTAATACTCAGGCACTTATTGATATTCCTAGCGTAGACGAATATTTAGCCGCGTTAAATAGCCAAATGGTTATTCAAGACATGATAAAAACGAAAGAAGCTGCATAAATGCTAAAAAGGTAGATGCATAAATCATGCATCTACCTCTTCTTATTCTAATACGACTAAATAGAGACCTTTTAAGAGTAGGCCCATGACAACAGTGAACAATACTCAAAACATACCTTTCAATGAGGCGCAACAAGCCTGGTTAGGTGGTTTTTTTGCCGGCATGCACTCGCACATTTTACAAAGTGCTGGTTCTGGTGATGCAGCAAATGCACGCACCATCACAATTTTATACGGCTCACAAACAGGTAACTCCGAATCGGTTGCCAATGATGCCGCTCAAGCAGCTAAAGCGCACGGCTTAAATGCTAAAGTATTAGGCATGGATGAAATCGAGCGCGATGCTTTTATTGACCTTGAATATTTACTGATTATTACCAGCACTTATGGCGAAGGCGATATGCCGGATAATGCTCAAATGCTATGGGAAGCCATTAGCTCAGATGACAGCATTAGCTTAGCGAATATGAAATATTCAGTACTAGCTTTAGGTGATACCAGTTATGACTTATTTTGCAAAGCGGGTATCGATTGGGATCAGTGTTTAGCTAAACTAGGTGCAACTTGCCTTGTTGAGCGCGTTGATTGTGATGTCGATTTTGACGAAGCCGCTGAAAGCTGGATTAGCAATGTTATTCCACTGATGAGCAATGGTGCAGCAACCATGACCATTGATAGCAATGACACAACAAAAGCAGCTACCTACGGCCGTAAAAATCCTTTCCCAGGTAAATTAGTGGCTAACCGTCTATTGACTAGCCCTGATTCATCCAAAGAAATCCGTCATTATGAAATTTCTATTACTGGCTCAGAATTAAGCTATGAAGCGGGTGATGCACTTAATGTCGTACCGACCAATTGCCCTGAATTAGTCGCCAATATCATTAAAGCTATTGGCTGTACTGGCGATGAAGAAGAGCCAGTTAATGGCGAACTTATGCCGCTTAGCACCTCACTACGCGAATATTTTGAAATCAAATCACCAAGCAAAGAACTGTTAGATGAAATTGCTAAACGTTCCGGCGATCAAGAGCTTAATAGCGTACTAGCCTCGGGTGATAAAGATAAGTTAGCAAAATACTTATGGGGACGAGACACTTTAGACTTATTATTGCCTTTCCCTGATATGCAATTTTCAGCGGCTGAATTTCTCGCTTTACTGAAACCACTGCAACATAGAGCTTACTCTATTTCGTCTAGCGGTAAAGCCAACCCTGAAACCGTACATTTAACTATCGGCAGCGTCCGCTATAACAGCTTTGACCGTGAGCATAAAGGCGTTTGCTCAACCTATCTTGCTGATTTAGCCGATGAAACCAGCGCAGTCCGTTGTTTCTTTAGCCCGAATAAAGTGTTCCGCGTACCTGAAGATAACGACTTACCGATGATTATGGTCGGCCCAGGCACAGGTATTGCACCTTTCCGTGCTTTCTTACAAGAGCGCGAATTCAGGCAAGCAAAAGGTATTAACTGGCTATTTTTTGGTGATCGTAATGCCGCAACCGATTATATCTATCAAGATGAAATCGAGGCCCTGCAAAACAACAAGGTACTAAGTAAATTAGACTTAGCCTTTTCCAGAGACCAAGAAGAAAAAATCTACGTACAAGACCGTATGCGTGAAAAAGGAGCAGAATTATTTGCTCTACTGGAACAAGGCGGTTATTTCTTCGTTTGTGGTGATGCTTATCGTATGGCTAAAGATGTCGATAAAGCCTTGCATGATGTCATTGCGACACATGGCAACAAGTCAGATGAACAAGCGGCAGAATACGTTAATCAAATGAAAAAAGATAAACGTTATGTAAGAGATGTTTATTAAATAAGACTGACAACTTGGGGCGCAGCACTTTAGTCTGCTTATAAAATGCAGGCTAAAGTGCTGCGCCCCAAATAGCTATCTAAGCTATCAAGCCATGCCTTTGAGTTATGGCAGCCAAATCCAAAGCCCCGCTATTTTTAATAGCTATTCTGATTCAATCAATACTTGCACTAATTCACGTAATTTATTTTGAATTAAACGTGTATTATCCGGCCCCATGCGTAACATTTGTTTATCCAAAGCACTTAACTTTTCTAACTTAAGGTCAGCAAATTTATAATGCACTGAGGGGTGAATTACCTCTATTCGACCTGTAATAATTGGCGCTTGCAAAATCTTCCCTACCGCTGCTTTAAAAATATCCGATACTTGATAACTTTGAGGATAGGAAAACTCTTTAAAAACCACGTCAAAAAGTGGCAAATATTTTTTATAGAGCGCAATTGCCGCTTGACTGTCAATCTCATTAACTGCTTGCGCTAATTGATCATAACGCTGATATGACTTAGGAGAGATATACATTTTATCCCCTCTTGGTATCACCAAAAAAGGCTTGGACAGCTTTAATTCACGCAAAACTTTTGCAGGTGGTCGCATTCCCTGAGACATATCATTAACGGAAGCAATCGTTTTACTAATGATTTTCTCTTTAAATAGCCCTTGCTTTAATTGCGCCGAACCTGAAGTAGCCAAGATATCTTGCTTAAATTCTGCATCACTATCTTTTAGCTCTGGTAAAGCAGCACCTTCCACCTCAGGCAATAAGTCCTCCGCTTCATCAGGTAACTCCTGATCCTGCACTTCTGGAGCAAAATCACCTCCTTGCTCTTCACCACCGAAATCATCAGCCGGCTCAACCTCAGGTATAAATAGCACTTGCTCAGTAACATCGGTACTAGGTGTTGAACCACCCTCATCATCTTTTAGCAACGCGAGTAAGCCTAAAACTAGCAAAATAACAACCAAACACATCATTAAAATGGCAGGCCAAACCTTAGACTTTTCTGAATCACTCATATCTTATTCCTCTTAGCTAAATCCCATATATCCAATACAAAAAGTATCGGTACTTTAATAAAGAAAACCAATCCTAGTTAGTTATCCTCGTATAATATGCTTAAGTAAATACTAATTCAATCAAAGGAATCATCATGGCTTACACTATTTATTTATCTGGCGAAATTCACAGCGATTGGCGCGACCAAATCAAACAAGGTATTTTTGAGCAGGGCTTAGAAATTGAAGTACTTGGCCCCATTACCGATCACGAAAGTAGCGACAATGTCGGCGTAGAAATTTTAGGCGCAGAAGAGCAAGATTTTTGGAAAGACCATAAAGCTGCAAAAATAAATTCCTTGCGCACACAAAGCTATATTGGTCGTTCTGATATTGTTATCGTAAGATTTGGCGACAAGTACCGTCAATGGAATGCTGCTTTCGATGCAGGCACGGCTTATGGCTTAGGAATTCCTGTCATTACTTTGCATGCGCCAGAATTAACACATGCATTAAAAGAGATCGACGCTGCCGCATTAGCCGTAACAGAGACACCTCAGCAAGTTATTGAAATTTTGAAATATATTTCTCAAGAATAAAGTTCTCAGCAGGTACGATGCGCTAAATAAAGATAGCGCATCATTACCTTTTTCACTCCAATAGCGGAATCCTTATGAAAAAAGTACTACTGCTTATTCTTGCCGCTGGCTTTGCTGCCAATGAGTTTTTAGAACAAAACCCTACTTTCGTAGCACAGGGCAGCGCTATAAGCAGCCCACTCCCCTCTAGCACACAAGCAAACGATCAAGCCCTCAATAATGCCTACCAGGATAGACAAAGCGATGTTCAAGTTAATGGCTCAGGCATCGTTATACGCACTCTGGCTGACGACAAAAAAGGCAGCCAGCATCAAAGATTTCTGGTTAAACTTGCATCCGGAAATACAATATTAATCGCGCATAATATAGACTTAGCACCCCGCATCAACGCATTACGTGAAGGAGATATGATTGAGTTTTATGGCGAATATGAATGGAATGAAAAAGGTGGTGTAGTTCACTGGACGCATCGCGACCCTCGAGGCAATCATGAAAGTGGCTGGCTGAAACATAAGGGCTCGACTTACCAGTAGTAGAAATTCGTGTACATAATAAACGAATCTCACATACAGCGTCTTTGCCCAAGTAGAGCCTCACCGCCATTAAGTTAATGGTTTTATTATCTAGTAATCAATGAATTACACCGTAGGCTGGGTTAGATTTTTTTAGCGAAGCAAAAAACGTAACCCAGCAAAGCCCCATATACGTAAAATGCTGGGTTAGCTTATCTGCGCTTCGCTTGATAAGCTAACCCAGCCTACAATGTAACATGTTGTTTATTATTAGTTTCCCCTTTAACTTAATGGCAGTGAAGTAGAGCCGAGGAACAAAATAAAATCAGCGCCCCTCAAAGACCACAACGGACCTAGGCGGCACTAAATAATCATAATGACCTAAAGGCACTTGCTGCTCTGGCAAGACTATATCCGAAGGCGAACTTAACGCAGTATTGGTAGCCAGATACCACTCACGGCCTTCAACTATGGGCAAATGCATCACTAGTTCATCATCCGACATATTCAACATAACATGCAAATCAGCTTCTTGCTCACCAACCGCTGCCAATGTAAAAGCTAGAACTTGTGCCTCAGGATCTAGCCATTGCGGCTCACCATCAACACCATGCCATTGAATATCAGGCATGTGGCTTACTTCACTATTTTTATTTCTTACAAGGCGACGACGCTCAACGCCATCCCACTTCTCTGAAACACCATCGCCAGTCAGAAAACGACGTCGCATCAAAGACTTATGTCGTTTACGCAAGGAGATCATTTGCTGAACAAAACGCAGCATATCCGCATTTTTCTCAGTTAAACTCCAATCAAACCAAGTTAATTCGTTATCCTGACAGTAACCATTATTATTCCCTTGCTGAGTATTAAGTACTTCATCACCCGCAAGTAACATGGGTACACCCTGACTTAATAACAATAATGCAATACTATTTTTCGCCTGCTTTTTGCGAAATTCTAAGATCGTAGCATCATTAGTTTCACCCTCAACACCACAGTTATAGCTGAAATCATGATTACCACCATCGCGATTATCTTCACCATTAGCGAGATTATGCTTTCCGTTATAACTAACCAAGTCATTGAGTGTAAAACCATCATGACACGTAATAAAATTAATACTGTTGATAGGTAGTCGACCTTGATGCTGATACAGATCACTGCTCGCACAAAGTCGAGTGGCAACTTCCGAAATGATGCCTTTATCCCCACGAAGAAAACTACGCATACTATCGCGGTATTTACCGTTCCATTCTCCCCAGCGATAACCAGGAAAACTACCAACTTGATAAAGCCCTGCCGCATCCCACGCTTCTGCAATCAACTTGGTTTTTGCTAATTGTTCTGACAGTTCAATACCCCATAAAACTGGGGGATCTTGCAGCACTTCGCCATTCTGTCCACGCGCCATCGCACTGGCCAGATCAAAGCGAAAACCATCAACATGCATTTCTCTCACCCAGTATTCTAAACAGCCAACAATAAAATTAGCGATGACGGGGTGATTAGCATTTACCGTATTACCGCAGCCGGTATAGTCACGGAATTTACTTTTATCATCGGCATTCAAATGATAAACAATATCTGTGCCTAGCCCTCTAAAATTAATAATTGGACCATCTTCACCTGCTTCTGAGGTGTGATTAAACACCACATCCATAATAACGCCTATTTCAGCCTTGTGTAGCGCTTTAACCAAATCACGAAATTCTTGTATATGTGTACCTTGCTCAGGTGTTACGCAATAACCAGGGTGAGGACTAAAGAAACTGTGCGTGCTGTAGCCCCAATAATTTTTCAATCCTAGCTTAGCAGTGCCACTCGGAACATCCTGTTCATCAAATGCCATCACCGGCATAAGCTCAACATGGCTAATACCTAAAGCTTTAAGGTAAGGAATCTTTTCAACCAAAGCCGAAAAGGTTCCTGGGTGCTGTGCCCCGGACCTTTCATGCTTAGTAAACCCTCCTACATGCAACTCATAAATAATAGCATTTTCACTTTTATAGGAAAAAGGGGTGTCACCTTCCCAATCATAACTTTCATCAGGCACCAAATTACGCATCGCTGTATGCCCATTATCACCAGGTAGACAGGCTTTATTTCGATCCCACAATGTATCACTGATCGCACGCGCCCAAGGATCAAGCAAATGCTTTTCCTTATCAAAGCAAAGGCCACTCTCAGAAGTGTTACAAGGGCCATCCATACGCCATGTATACCAAGTGCCTGCAGGCAGGTCATGAACAAGAACATGCCACGAATAAAATGTTTTATTGATGGCCGCCGTTAAAGGGATTACCTGAAAGGGTTCCTGATGAGTAGAGCTGGAAAATAGTAGAAGCTCTACAGCTGTCGCATGACGACTAAAAATGGAGAAATTAACGTCATTAAGTTTAAATCGCACGCCAATAGGGTACGGCGATCCTGGAGAAACTTCATATAGTGTATTCATGGATATTGATTCCATTTTTTAGATCGATTATTAGCTTTGAAACAAAAAAGAACCCTGTTCGCCCAGAAAAATACAGCATTCAATTTCAAGAAATAGTCACAAATTTAAATTAGCCGAGTAGACTACCATTACACAAGGAATTACGTCTATATTTTCATTTTAAATATGAGTGTTACCACTCATATTTAGGCCCTACTATTTGTTACAGGCTGATTATTTAGCTGCACATTTAGTGGCAACTTATGATTAACTTTGACTATAAAAAACGGTTATTGATAACAACTTCATCTTTAGCCAATTGACCTGATCGTGGATTAGCGGCTTGCACACCCTTACCAACCGCTAAACAAAGCGCGATCACATGATCTTGAGGCAAATTAATTAATTGTCCTACTTGATCAAAATCAAAACCATCCATCGGGCAGGAGTCGTAGCCCATCTCTTTAGCAGCTAGCATTAAAGTTTGCGCGGCAATGCCACAAGAGCGCATCACCTCATCTCTTTGCACTTGGTCTTTGCCACGATAATATTGATCAATCGCCGGTACGATAAAATCTTGTACCGCCTGATCAGCATTTTCCCAATAGCGCTCCGGCTGCTTTTCCCAAGCTTTTAAATCAGCACAGATCACTATAAATAAAGAAGCATCCGTCACTTGCGCCTGATCCCAAGCAGCCGTTCTAATTTGCTTTCTCAATTCAGGCGCAGTAATACTGACAAAACGCCAGTGCTGAATATTAAACGCCGTCGGAGAAAGCATCACCAAAGAAAATAGTTCGTTGATTTCGGGCTCTGTCATTTGATAGCTTGCATCATAATATTTGACTGCTCTACGAGCCTGTATTGCCTCTAAAGTATTCATAGCTTTCCTTATACAATAATTGTTTATTTCACTACTAATCATCGCGACCTTTAATGAAGGTGATTAAAGTCATCAACTGTTAATATTTTATACACTTCATAAGCAGGCTCCTGATAAGGGTGCGCGAGTAATAATGCGCTCACTACTGACTTAATCAACTTTTCAGCACACACCATTTCCACTTTATATTCAGCAAGCTGGGTGATTTCACCCCTATTACCTAAAAAAGGCTGACTACCTTGTAAAGGTTTAAATTGCCCTGCGCCCAAAGTCTGCCAAGAGCAATGATCATAATCCCCTATTTTTCCTGCACCTTGGGCAAACAAAGCCTCTTTTACAGCCTCAACATGAGTCTCAGGCACGAAAAAACATACTTTATACATAACACTCACCTGAACAGTCAAAAAACAAAATCTTCTCGCATAATTTTACTACAGCCAAAGTATTAATAACGGGAGAATTATTAGTACAGTAGCGATTAATTGTATAATAGCAACCAAAGAGACATGTAAAAGGATCATTCGGGCCATGAAAGAAGCAGAACAAGCCACCATTAAAGATATTGTACAGACACAATTACTCATCTGCGCACCTACCGATAGCATCTTAACTGCAACACGCAAAATGGCCGCACAGCGCTGTAGCTCTATTCTGATACTCGATAACGATCAAGTGCTTGGCATCTGGACCGAAAAAGATGCGCTAAAACATGATTTTTCTAAAATGAAAAGCAGCCAAACAGCCATTTCAGAAGTCATGAGCTCGCCAGTTAAGTCAGTACCCGACACACTGTCTCTTGAAGAAGTTTCCAGTGAATTTCGCAAGGATGGTTTTCGCCATTATCTAGTCGAAGACGCTAAAGGTCAGCGACTAGGCGTTATTTCTCAAACCGATGTCGTCCTAAAGTACAGCCTAGAATATTATTTAGTACCACGTAACATTAGCAGCGTTATCCTAGCTGGCATTCCCATTCTGGATTTTGATCACCCACTTGCAGATGCCATCACTCTAATGCGCGAGCACAGAGTAGACGCCTTAATTATTAACTTCCCGAATCATGAACAAGGCATTATCACCGAACGCGATATTATCAAAGCCATCGCTGCCGATGATGATAACCCACAAGTCATCCAATATGCGACTAAAGGCCTAATTACTATTAATGAACACCAAAGCCTTTATAAAGCCAAGCAGTTAATGCTCGAACGCAAGATCCGTCACTTAGGTGTCGTTAATGACAATCAACAATTAATTAGCATCATCAATTTAGATCGTATTTTAGAAGGCATGCTGAATAGTTATTTAGAAGAACTAAGGCATGTCGTTGTGGAGCAGAAAACAGCATTAGAGCAATCGTCTGCGCATTTACACCTTGCTCACAAAGTGATTACTTCAACGCTTGAAGGTATTACTATTACGGATGCGAATGGCTTAATTCAATCTTGCAATCCTGCTTTCACTCGAATTACTGGTTACACCGAACTAGAAGTCCTGGGCAAAAACCCTTCCATACTCAAGTCAGGACGCCATGAACAAAACTTTTATGCTGCACTGTGGCGAGTTGTAAAAGAAAAAGGCAATTGGCAGGGTGAAGTTTGGAACCGTAAGAAAAATGGCGACATCTATCCGCAGTTTTTAAGTATTTCAGCGATTAGAGACGAAAACACCAATGAAATCACTCATTATTCGGGAATTTTCAATGATATTAGCCAAGCAAAATCTGATCAGGAAAAAATCCACCAGCTTGCTTATTATGATCCTTTAACTGGCTTAGCTAATCGGCGTTTATTTTTTGACCGCCTAGAACAACAAATAGCCACATCAATTCGCCATAAAAATCTATTTGCCTTAATTTACCTCGATTTAGATAAATTCAAACCGATCAATGACACTTATGGCCATGCAGCAGGGGATTTTTTATTAGTACAGACAGCCAAACGCTTACACTCAGTGCTGCGCGAGGCAGATACTATTGCGCGCATTGGCGGCGATGAATTTGTGGTAATTTTAACCGACTTAGATAGCGATACTGAACAAGCAAAACAACAAATATCACAAGTTAAGGAGAAAATTGAGACGCAGCTCTCACTTCCTTGCTCTTTTGAAACTCATGAACTTGCTGTGTCAGTTAGTACAGGTAGCGCCCTTTTTAATGGACCTAATGGTAGTGCTGAAGCTCTACTTAAGCAGGCAGATAACGCCATGTACCGTGTTAAAACAATGCGTCTGTAAACTAACTGAAAGGATAGAAGCATCAGGGCAACCCACCTTCTTAGGAACCTTAAAAGAATGAACTTACCCGCTTTAGAGCCCCACTGCCATTAAGTTAAGAGTAATACAATAAATGGGGCGCAGTGCTTTAGCCTGCCTTCGTAGCCTAAAATAGCAGGCTAAAGCACTGCGCCCCGATAAGCTCATTCTTTATAGCCAAATTATGATGCTTGGGTATGAGCATTTTCATGAGATTCCTTAAAGGAAAATTTCTAGTTTTTGATTCAGGGCTATTATTTCTCTAAGCCACGACCTGAAAGTGGTTTTTTAAGTTTATTGGACTTATCTGATTAGACTACCAATTTAAGCTGGGAAATATTTATTTAATATTTTCCTTCGTAGCCCGTATGCAGCTTGCGTAATACGGGAAATCGGAGCATTGAAGCCCAGCTTTACTTTCTATGTAACTGCTGCAATAAAAACTCAGGAATCCTTCGTTCTAGCCAATAATCAGGCTGCCACGGATTATTGCCGGCAATAAATCCCACATGCCCACCGGCTTTGCTTATTTCCAAACTAACTGATGCAGATAATTCAGCTAGCTCTGGGATAACTTCCGGCGTCATAAACGGATCATCTTGCGCTTGAATTAATAAGGTCGGCACAACAATCGATTGTAAAAACTGTCGTGAACTGGAGCGCTGATAATAGTCTGCTACATTGGCAAAATCATACAAAGAAGCAACCACTCGATCATCATATTGCCAAAACGATTTAATCTTTTCCAAATCGCCTATTTGCCTTAATAACTCAGCTTCCTCAGTTTTACCTAAAGCCTCTAAATGAACCTGTTTTAAGCGCACATAATCTTTTAATTCACGTAATAAACTCGCACGATACACTTTAGAAAAACCACTATCCAACTTGCTAGCACAAGCACTTAAAACCAAAGGCACTGAAACCGCAGTTGCAGCAAATAGCTGAACATCACTACCCTGCTCACCTAGCCATTTTAATAAGACATTACCACCTATCGAAAAACCTACCGCAGCCATAGGTGTTTGTGGCTCACGCTCACGTAAAGTACGGTAGAGAAAATCTATATCGCCAGTTTCACCAGAATGATAACAGCGTGATGAATTATTATATTCACCACTACAGCCTCTAAAATTTAACGCCGCACTGCGTAATCCTTGATCTAATAAAGCCTGCTGCAAACCTTTGATATACCCTGACTGCGAACTACCCGTTAAACCATGCAATAAAATCACCAAGGGTTGATTACCTTCGCCACAAAAGTCTATATCAATAAAATCATTATCTTCAGTGGTTAAGCGCTCGCGTTTTATAGTAGGCTCTGGTGATTTACGCAATAAAGAAGGATAGATTGTTTGTAAGTGTGGGTTGTTCAACCACCAAGCTGGCTTAAATGTGGATTGTATTTGCATGAATGCGTTTGACCTTAAATTCAATGATATTTTATCTCGTTATCTCGTTCCCAAATTCTATCTAGGAATATGCACAGTAGGGCGGACTTTAGCCCGCCATTGCCAAAAAAGCGGACTAAAGTCCGCCCTACACATATGATTAACGCCCCGCCTTAAAATAGTTCACTTTAACAATTCTTGCACTTCCTTCTCTATAATCACTCTAACAGGGTAATCAAAATCACAAGAGGTATAAGGCATAGAAACTGTGTACTGCTGTAATTGATCTGCCACTTGCTGCTGCTCATATTTATTTAATGATTGAAAACCACGTCCATAACGCCAGCCATAGCCCCAGCGATACCAAACAGGAAATACCGGTGATCCGCCCAGTGTTACACCATAATACATCGTATCTGCGAGCAATTTATTATCCGTTTTTTGTAATACACATTGGCGCAAAGCTTCATCTGCTTGTTTTTTCTGCTGGCGGTTGCCACCCTGCCAATAAGCAATATCATGAGTAATACAACAGTCGCACCAAAGGTCTTGCTGAGTAAAAGTACCATCGGGGAATTGCGAGCAACCATCACTACTAAAATCAGCCAACTCTGCCGCACCTACACATTTGATCGATAAACATAAGCTAATCAAACTATAGGCTAAGCAGTGATTCGACATATTAATTCCAGTTTTTCAATTCGTTAAAGTAATAACGTGATTTTGCCATAATTTGCTTCTCTTTATTTTCTATATACGAAGCCAATAAGATCACCACTAAACCTAATACGATAGAACTGACCCACGGCGCACTGGAGTAAAAGTTAACCGCATATTCCCAATAAAATAAGAAACCGCCTAAAACACAAATATTACCCATGATAAACGGTGCTTTTTCACGATGTTTAATGCCGGCAATCGTCAACAGCATACCCGCCGCAATAGTAATCACTGGAGCCATCGCTTGTCCATCTAACATAGCGGCATAGGTTAAAGCCACTGTCATCAAGGCACTGACTAATCGATACAAACGTGCGTGATAACTTACCTGCCCTGACAAAGCGAATAAGATAATCGCAATGGGTAATAAAGCACTTAACTGATCACCAACAACGCCAAATTCAGCTAAGACAATCACCCAGATAGCCATCGCAGCCAAAGTACCGATCCACTGGGCAATATAAGTTATAAAAGCCGATTGGGTATAACGTTTAATATCGTAAATACAATACACAAGCACGATAGCAGAAACAACAATAGCCAATAAATAAGAAGCGGGATGCAACAAACTACGGCCAACAATAATCCATAAGGGCAAACTCACCAAGACTCTAGCCGCCATACCTTCAGCTAAACGCATGCTGCTATCATTATGTAAATGCTGTTCTGTATGCCTTAAAAAGACAAATAACCCAGCAATAATCAATGGAACTAAAGTCGCATCGCGCACTGGAATGATTAATAACACACTGCCGACAATCGATGCAGTTAAAAGAGTTTTAAGATATTTACGCGCCAAAATAGAGTAACTGGCATAACTAACTAAGAACAATAATAAGCCAGTAATCACAAAATCAATCGCAATAACGGAAGGACTAACCTCCATAAATTGCAACCACGTATATTCCGGTTGCAAAGCATCCTGACCCTGCCAATATGCATAAATCATTGCGCTAACTTGTGACACCTGAACGGATAAAAAAGCCGTACCTAAGCCAAAAAATATCCGCGCTCCTTTGGTTTCATGAAATAAATAGGCGCAAACTAAACCACCACCACATAATAATAAAGTCAGCCCTAAACCAATCCAATAACGATAAGCGGGTAATATTTCATCGTGCCCTTGTAGCATAAAACTAATCGCTGAAAGTACGATCAATACAGACCCCACCCAGCGTAAATACGTCGTGATTTTAGCGGTCATGCTTTTGCTGTTTTTAGGTTCCTCTGTTTGTTCAAAATCTTGGCTAGGCATTTCTTGGGTTTCAGTTGCGTACATGATCGTCTCCTAGTTTTTAGTTGCTGAAGTTTGATTGGTCTCGGTCAACTCATCTAACATCATTTTTAAGGCTAACTGATCTTCTTCCTGCTCAAATTCATTAGCAAAATTATCAGTATCGACAATCGCATCCGGTATTTCATATTCCGTACTCACAACCGCCCCTTCCCAGCGCTCAAAAACACTTTGCACATCCTGCATAGAATCCGATCGATGCTCGTGCTGCATGCCCGCTCTATTTTGTCTCGCGGCTAAGATTTCTTTTTTATTTTTCAAAACCAACAATTGCTCAGAAATGGTATTCAAATCATCACGCACTTTCGCTTCTTGAGCGGTGCTTTGTTGATATTGCTGTTCAAGCAAGTTCATTTGTTGCTGTGCTAACCGTAAACGTTTGACACATTGCAAAGCTTTTTGTTCATCCTCTGCACGCACTTTAATCGCTCGCTCAGACCATAAGCTTGCTTGCTCTTGTTGTTCTGCTAATTGTTTTTGATATTGCTCAGACATTTTACTGACACGATGTAAATGTAAGCGCGTTTTGCTGGCGATAGCTTGTAAGTCTTGAATCGCGGCACCTGCTAATGCTTCATGGTTTTCAAATTCATCAGCGACATGATCGATTTGGCCTTTAAGACTGACAAATATGCGTTTTAAACTGTTCATAGTGATTATCCTGTTTAGGTGTGAAGTCATAATCACTACTGCAATGGCTGTGCCACTTATATTTATCTTTAACAATCAAACAGATAAGACATACTTATGATTTAATATATAAATAAACAGTCAATTTATGAATACACCATATACATATATTGAACTATAAATCCTTTTAACAACAAAACACCTTTACCGCTTTATTAATCATGTGATTAAGAGTACTATTCAATCTCTATTAAGGAGATAGCAATGAACAATATCACCGCAAATGATTTAAAAACCAAAGGCATATCCGTAATCCAATCAGCACTAGACCAACAAACTGAGGCTGTTATTTCCGTCCGTGGCAAGCAACGCTTTGTAGTAATGGACGTTGCACATTATCAATATTTACGAGAATGCGAACTGAGCACTACCATCATTGAATCCAAAGCCGACATGGAAGCAGGACGTTATATTGAAGAGTCAGCGGAAGCGCACTTGACTCGCTTGGAAAATATGGAATGAGTTACAGCTTAGTTTTCACCGAACAATACAACCGCAGAGCTTTGCGCTTTATAAAACGGCATCCTGAGCTAAAAAATCAATACCTTAAGACTTTACAACTATTAGAAATTAACCCTACACATCCATCTTTACGCCTTCATCCTTTACAAGGAAAACTAAAGCATTTGCACTCCATCTCTATCAACCTTTCCTACCGAATTACCTTGGAATTATTAATAAAAGATGAACAAATCATTCTAATCAACATCGGCGATCATAGTGCCGTTTATTAAAGTAAGTGTCATAAAATATCTGAAGTTCTCATCACTACTCGCACTCGACTTATGCAAAAACCACTTCCTGAACAACGCGACTTTTTTAAACAAATTGCCGAATTAGCTTTTGCCAATCCCTTTAGCCAAGAAAGAGAGCATCAGGATTGCGCACTGCTAAATATTTCACTAGGCACGCTGGATATTTATCAACGTAGTGAAAAAATTCAGATGCTACTGCTAGAGCAGTTACCGTTAAATAATTTCCGTATTACTGATTACCAAGGCAGCACTCAAAAACACATAAAATTCGCTTGGTTGTTTTATCAATTCCATGAATTTCAGGCGCAATTTAATCAATTTATTGAAGATCAGCGTTTAGCGGGCGATAAACCGATTGAATTGCCCTGCGCCAGAGCCTTAAGCCAGTGCTTTCAGCAAGCTAATTTCAGCACTTCTGAAACAGAAAAATTCATTGCTTTGTTCTACCAGCTGCATCGTGGATTTTATTTTATTAGCACAGCGGTTTCAGGTGATTGCCCTTCTATTATCGAGTTGCGTATACGTTTGTGGAATAATATTTTCACCTTTAATCCGCAGTGGTATATGGATTATTTATGCGGAAAAATGGAAGATTTTTCTACGCTGTTACTCGGTGCGACCGGCACGGGTAAAAGCTTAGTTGCGCATAGCATAGGCTGCTCAGGATTTATTCCCTTTGATTTATCTAAACGCTGTTTTAAAGAAAGTTTTACCCGCTCTTTTCAAGCGATTAATTTAGCGCAATACCCTGATTCTTTATTAGAGTCAGAACTATTCGGCCATAAAAAAGGCGCATTTACTGGGGCGATTGAACATCATCAAGGCTTATTTGCACGTTGCAGCGAACATGGCGCAGTGTTTATTGATGAGATTGGTGATATTGATATTCCGACTCAAGTAAAACTGCTCAATGTTATACAGGATAGAACTTTTTGCCCAGTGGGTAGTCATGAAAAAATGCGTTTTTCTGGACGAGTGATCAGTGCGACCAATCGTAATATTGAACAATTACGCAGAGACGGACATTTTAGAGATGATTTATATTATCGCTTATGCTCTGATGTGATCGAAGTACCTAGCTTACAGCAGCGTTTACAAGAAAACCCCGAGGAACTAAAACATTTAATCGCTAGCTTACTCAATCGCGTCACGGATATTCCCGCGCCACATTTAGTCTCACGCATAACAAATCATATACGCACTACCGTACCCAAAAACTACGTTTGGCCAGGCAATGTTAGAGAACTGGAACAATGTATACGGCGTATTTGTTTGACTGGAAACTACCCTTTTACGCAACCACTCAAGCAAGGAAGTAAGCACAAGCAATTTATCTTAACTGAAGATTCAGGCGAAACCAGTGCCCAGTCGCTATTACAAGACTATTGCCGCTTTCTTTATGAGCGCCACAATAGCTACGAAGCGGTAGCCAGAATCACTCAACTAGACCGACGTACCGCTAAGAAATATATTGTTGATTAAATAACTGATGTTACGCAGTTTTAGTATTGAATATGCGGTATTTGCGGGAGGCGCTTCTAGCCGCGACTTGTATAAAATCGCGGCTAGAAGCCCCTCCCACAATATTGTTCCTTTATCCTTTCAATCACTCTAGCTTGGTAATACAGAAGCAGTTGTAATGCTAGAATTTTATAGGGCATGCGTAACATCCGTTAAATAATTTTTCTTATCCCCATAAAAAAGGGCGCAATCAATGCGCCCTTTAATCTAAATAAGCTTTCTAAACTTACACTGCTTTATAACGGATGTAAATCCTCGCCAATTGCATTTAATTGATCACCATTTAAGTCATCATCCTTAGCCGGTATCCACTGTGCTAAACAAGCACTATCAGTAACACAAGGGTCTGTCAACGTTTTCAAGAACTCTACTAAAAAGCCAACCTGCATATCACTTAAGTTTAAGGTTTCTAACTCAAAACTAGGAAAGTCTAAAGCCTCTCGGGTGTTAGCATCCATTTTATCTAAATTACTAACCCCTTCTGCAACTAGCTGACTCTCATCAAAATTGTCAATTGCATGAGCTGCATTTGAGTGATGTTTAATAACACCTTCTAATGTTGCATAAGCCCCTGCATGTGACCATGGCCCCGTAACCTCAACGTTAACCAAAGCAGGTGTTCTAAAAGCAAACTTATCCCCATCTAAGTCTGTTTCACGAAAGCGACCAAAGTCTTTAGATCCATCAGCACCATTACCTTTTCCAGAACCAACTTGAGGCATAGCTAAATTATGAAAACTTTCGTCGGTAAAGAAATCACCACTATGACAGCTAGAACAGTTTGCTCCACCTTGCTTACTTGAAGTGAAAAATAATATCGCGCCTCTTTTTGCATCTGCTGAAATAGCCCAATTATCTCCTTTTACATAGCTTTTCCACGGCGTATTGGCAAATGCTTGTGAACGTTCATATTCACCAATTAACATAGATACGTTTTGTTCTGTGATTAATTCCTCTGCATCAAGTGGATTTTTTGGATCACCTAATACTGCTTGAAACTTTTCCAACCAATGACTCGTATTAGGTAATGGCTCTAGATCTGTTACATCAATACCATCGTCATCAAAAACCTGAGGCCCCGGATAACCACCTAACCTAGCTGACAAAAACTCTCTAATTTGCTGATCACTATAGAAATTATGGTTAAATCCTTTCATTTCCTCTCTTGAAGTAATAGGGAATCTTGCTTGAGCCTGAATTAAGTTACCACCTGCCAATGGATCTGCCTCACCTAATGGAGAGTTAGGAGTACGAATACCACCTGCGGCTCCATTTGCTCCCTGTTGAGGGTCTAAACTTTCCAGGCGCCCATCATGAAACTGGAACTGATCCCAAGCAATGGTATTAAAGGTAGTAGGTGCATTCCTTGGAACAGGAGGGAGAGTAGAACCATCATGATTCGTTCGTCCAGGGCCTAATAAATCTGGCACATCTGATTCAGTCCCTATAGGTAACGCTAAATTATCCCCACCGCCTAACAATGGATGATGACAAGTGACACAAGCCGAATCCCGATCGCCACCTAAAGATTTAGAAAAGAACAATTCCATCCCTAGCTGTGCTTCTGGGCTACTAATCTTAGGAACAGTTCTATTCTCTAATGGATCACCTGTTAACCCAAGATGATGAATAATCGGCCGCAGTGTTCTATTTAAATGCCTTTGCTCCTTGTGCATCTTGTTATTACCAGCTACAGCACCTACGCTATAACCTGCGACACCTATTGCACAAAGCCCTATTAGAATTTTTTTCATTGTATACCTACTCGTGTGAAATTTTAATTTAACTACCCACAATGATTCCATTGCGGTGCCAATGAATTACGATTCAAGTATAAATAGTAGGTGTATCGAAAATATGTCGTAGATTGATTACTTTGTAACAAAATGTAACAGCGAGACTTTAGGGTATAGAATCACATAATCATTCAATGCTAAATTAACAATGTTTTAATAAAATTATATAGCTATAATTTACTCACCTTATTTAAAGGGAAATAAATAACTTGAACAGTGAAACTCAAATCAAAATTCTCGTTGTCGATGACGATATAAAACTGTGCAAACTCCTTTGCCAATACCTAGATAAACAAGGCTTTTCGGTTAGCTGCGTTGAAGATGGCGAAAGTATGGATGCGTATTTCAGTAAATCATCTGCTGACCTTATCATCCTTGACCTTATGCTACCGGGAGAGAATGGGCTCAGCATCATTAAACGCCTAAACAACAAGCTACCAATACCGATCATTATGCTGTCAGCGAGCGGTGAGGACATCGACCGGATTATTGGTCTAGAAATGGGGGCAGATGATTACTTAGCCAAGCCTTTTAATCCACGCGAATTACTGGCTAGGGTCCGTTCCGTCCTGCGTCGCCAACCAAACCCTTTAAGCGCGCCCACTGAAGAAAGTAGCAACCTCTACCGGTTTGGCCTTTATCAATTCAACACCGCAAATCAAACTTTACTACGCAATGATGAACCCGTTACTTTAACTAGTGGCGAACTTTCACTATTAGAGATTTTTATTGCTAATCCCAAGCAGGTCTTATCGCGCGATACGCTTTTAGAGAAACTCAAAGGCTATGACTGCGCACCTTTTGATCGCAGCATTGATGTGCGCATTATGCGCTTACGCCAAAAAATAGAACCTGATACGACAACGCCCATTTATATACAAACCGTGTGGGGTGAAGGTTATAAATTTATCCCAGGGAAGATCTGCGCATGAATTTATTCCGGCGTTTAAATACCATCTATATAAATACCGGTCTAACACTCGCATTCGGCCTTATCAGTTTCACGCTTCTGTCTATACTTCTGGTGTTTTATTTTGTATTAAGCCCTATGGCTGACAGAGGCGCGGATGATATGGGTGGATTGATACATATCATCAGTAAATCATGGCTCGCTCTGCCTGAAAATAAGAAAGCCGAGTTTCAAGTACATTTACGTGAACAGCATCATTTATTAATCACCGATAACACTATCCCAGTAACCGAGTTAAAAAGTACTTATCCTTTTATCCCTAAGCTAGAAAAAGCCTTAAAGCACCATTTCAAGCAAGAAATTTACGTCAAACAATCTGCCGAAGAAGGAAGTCTTTGCTTTTGGATAGCTATCCCTAATACAGAACAAGTCGTTAATATAGGTTTTTTACATGATCGTTTTGGCCCTCACCCCCCTAAAGCAATGTTTGGGATTCTCGCCGCCGGACTGTTCCTTATTTTAATAACCACTCTGTTTTTAGCACGTCGCATTACTCGTCCAATAAAAACGCTATCAACTGCCGTCAACTTAATCGGGTCGGGACAACTTTCTACGCGCATACCCGAAAAAGGCCCACAAGAACTAGCCATATTGGCGCGTAACTTTAACAGTATGGTTCAAGAAATAACGCAATTAATGTCCAATCGTAGCATTCTTTTTGGCGGTATTTCTCATGATTTACGCACACCAATTACGCGCATGCAAATTGCTTTAGAACTACTGGAAAGCTTTGATAATACCGAGTTAATTGCTGACATGAGAAATGACCTCAATGAAATGGAGCTCCTTATCCAAAACGCTCTTGAGTTTGTCAAGGGTATGGATAAACATCGCGCCTTTAAGGTCAAAATCAATAAAATACTCAATGAATTAGCTTCTGACTACGCCCGACAAAAGCATACTATTGATTGGCAAAGCAACTGCAACCCCTGCAAAGTTGAAATCAATGCATTACGCCGCGTATTATGTAATTTACTGGATAATGCCTTTCGTTATAGCAACAATGAGCCTGTGAATTTAAACTGTACTCAAGAAAAAAACACCTTACTAATCCATATCATAGATCAAGGCCCTGGAATTCCTGAGGATAAACTAAATGCTGTTTTTCAACCTTTCTATCGTTTAGATAACTCGCGCAATAAGAATACGGGGGGTAGTGGCTTAGGGTTAGCCATCGTACAACAACTTTGTGATATTCATGATTGGAAAATTGAGCTACTTCCAGGAAAAAATAAAGGACTAGAAGTAAAGTTAAAAATTCCTATTAACTAACCCAACCTTTTCCTTTATATGCTCACAATATACTGCTTTTATTGCTCACTAAATGGCAACTATTCAATGCTATAATTGAGTTTTTCTACTCAGCCCAGATTGACGCAACATTATGACTACTGCTAACAAGGACAAACTTTCCAGCGCTCGCTTTTCTCAGGCGACCGATGCTTTTGTTGAAATATTTACCGCTTCCGTTGATTTTGATCAACGCATGGCGCAACAGGATATTGAAGGCTCGATTGCCCACGCAACTATGCTCTGCACCATAGGAATTTTAACCGAAGCAGAACGCGACAGCATTTTTCAAGGCTTAGAACAAATCAAAGGCGAAATCGAGCGCGGTGAGTTTCAGTGGTCGATTCAACAAGAAGATGTGCATATGAACATCGAAGCGCGTTTAACTGAGCTCATAGGACTAGCAGGTAAAAAACTGCATACAGGTCGCTCACGCAATGACCAAGTAGCCACCGATATTCGCTTGTATATGCGTATGGAAATTAACGCGATCACAGCTATGATTGAGCGTTTACAGCATGCTTTATTAGGATTAGCGGAACGCGAAGCAGACACGATCATGCCTGGATTTACGCACTTACAAGTGGCGCAACCGATTACTTTTGGCCATCATTTAATGGCTTGGTTTGAAATGCTGGTACGCGATAAAGAGCGTTTACAAGATTGTTTAAAGCGTGTGAATATTATGCCTTTAGGTGCCGCTGCATTAGCAGGGACAAGCTACCCTATTAACCGTGAATTGACCGCCGAGTTATTAGGCTTCTCACGCCCTTCTGCGAACTCATTAGATTCCGTAAGTGATCGTGATTTTGCAATTGAATTTACCGCAGCCGCGAGCATCATCATGATGCACTTATCGCGTTTTTCAGAAGAATTGGTCTTATGGACCAGCGCGCAATTTGCTTTTATTGAATTACCGGATGCCTTTTGCACCGGCTCTTCGATTATGCCTCAAAAGAAAAACCCTGATGTACCGGAATTAGTTCGTGGAAAATCTGGCCGTGTTACTGGTCATTTAATGTCTTTATTAATGCTGATGAAAAGCCAGCCTTTAGCCTATAACAAAGATAATCAAGAAGATAAAGAGCCGTTATTTGATACGGTAGACACCTTAATTAATTGCTTGCGCGCCTTTGCCGATATGGTTCCTCATATAGAAGCGAAACGCGAGAATATGTTTAATGCGGCGAAAAAAGGCTTTGCGACAGCAACCGACTTAGCAGATTACTTAGTAGGGAAAGGCATGCCTTTCCGTGATGCCCATGAAGTCGTTGGTTTAGCTGTGCGTTTAGGTGTCGAATCAGAGCGTGATTTATCAGAATTATCCTTAGCTGAATTACAGGGGTTTTCTGAGCTGATTACTGCTGATGTCTTTGGCGTTTTATCCTTAGAAGGATCAGTTGCCGCGCGCAAACATATTGGCGGTACTGCGCCAGATACAGTACGTGCTGCGATTCAAACAGCAAGAGCAGCGTTATAAAGTCTTCAAACCAAACGTAGGGCGGACTTAGTCCGCCTGTATATGCCAATGACATGTTAATTGTTTAGAAAAATTGCAGCTAAAGTCCTGTTTTAGCGCTTTATTGCATATCACAACCTATGTAATGCTTCATATATTAGCGGACTGAAGTCCGCCCTACGTTTTATACTCTTATCAGCATGCAAACCAATATCGATTTATTACGTCATGGCGAAGTATTAGGCGGCTCATGTTATCGAGGTATAACGGATGACCCTTTGACTGATAAAGGCTGGCAACAAATGCAGGATAAATTAGACTACGATAAGCATTGGGATGTCATTATCAGCTCGCCTTTATCTCGCTGCTATCAATTTGCTACTGACTTATCCTATAAATTACAACAGCCAATTATCAGCGAGTCTGCTTTTCAAGAAATTGATTTTGGTGATTGGGAAGGAAAAACAGCCGCGCAAATTGAGCCTCAGCTTTTAAGTCAATTTTATGCAAACCCCGTTAATTTCTCGCCGCCTAATGGCGAGCACTTTACTGATTTTCAGCAACGTATTTTAGTCGCTTGGCTGGCTTTACTTGAAGCACAACAAGACAAACGAATTCTGTTAATCACGCATGCCGGAGTAATTCGTATTATCTTGGCTCATAGCTTAGGCCTTGATGTTCAGCACAGCTTTAGACTTAAAATTGGCCATGCCTGCTTATCAAGTCTGGAACATTTTCACAGCCCAGATGCAGAAAATTTTTGCCAATTAACAAAACATGGCTAATATGTGATATCAATCACTAAAGATTCCACGTTAAATAGCTTTAATCATCGTATAAGAATTTTTCGCATGCAATGCTTGCTTGCCCAACAAGATAATAAAGGCAATGACTACTTCCGCTCCTATTCAGCTTGGCTCTCCAGGTGAAGACATCAGCAAAAAAGACCTGCACAAGGTCATGCAGCGTTTTATTAACTTAAATCAAGTACGGCTACAACGCATTCAAGAGTTTTTACTACCTAGACAGCGTACTTTTTTAAATTTATTGCCTTTATTATTTCACCAAAACCACCCTTTACTACCCGGCTTTATTTCCTCAGACACGATCGCAGGCATACCTAATTACACGCCGAGCAACAGTACTATTTTACTCGCTAAATCATTTTCTAAACATTTCACTTATAAGCGCCGCGCATTAAGAGAGTACCCTATTCAAGGGATTTATTTAATGGGCAGCGTAAGCAGTATCGCTTTTACTAAAAACAGTGACATCGATATCTGGCTATGCCATGACCATGGCTTATTAAAAGAAGAAATTAGCGAACTACAAGCAAAAGCAACGGCTATTGAAAGGTGGGCGGAATCTTTAGATTTAGAAGTGCATTTCTTTTTGGTCGATAGCGAAGAGTTTATTCAAGGCGTTAGCTCGCCACTCTCTTCCGAAAGCAGCGGCCAAACGCAACATTACTTATTACTGGAAGAGTTTTATCGTACCGCACTATTCATAGCCGGACGCACGCCTCTTTGGTGGTTAGTGCCGCCACACGAGGAGCAAAACTACAATTATTACGTCAAGCACTTAAAAGAAAAACGCTTTATTTCTGACTATGAGGTGATTGATTTTGGTAGCTTAGAAGAAATTCCCGCGGAAGAATTTATTAGTGCCACACTTTGGCATCTTTACAAGTCCCTTAGCTCACCCTATAAATCGCTGTTAAAACTCTTATTAATGGAAAGCTACGCCAGCGAATACCCAAAGCCTCAATGGCTATGTCTTGAGGTAAAAAAAGCAGTTTATCAGGGCAATTTCAATTTAAACGACACCGACCCCTATGCGTTGGTTTATCATAAAGTAGAGAAGTACCTAAGTAGTGACCCAGATAGCGAACGCATTAATTTCATACGCCAATGTTTTTATTTAAAAATTAGTGGAGCACTGGAAAAACAATCAAGCATCCAGAAACATGCCGACCGAGATGCTTTTATCGCCAATATAGTACACCGCGATCAATGGCCTGAAGACATTATTTCTAGTTGCACAAAAGACCAAGCGTGGAATATCAAAAAAGCCAGTTCAGAGAATGATATTATCATTCGCCAACTAAAGCTCTGCTACCGCATGATCAGCCGATTTTCCAATAGCAATGCGTATTCCCTGCAACAACAGGATATTCAGTTAATTGGCCGAAAATTAAAATCCTTTTTGCAAAAAAGCCCCGAAAAAGTAGACATCATCACAACCCGCAACTCTATTCGCAACAAGGAAAACGAACTCAGCTTAATCGAATCACAACCCACCTCAACGCGCCCAACGTGGAGCCTATTTCCTGGTGAAGTTGCAGAACAAAACCCTAAGGAAATTGCGCCCTTTAAGCAAGATGCTAAAAGTTTAGTCGAGCTTTTAACTTGGCTAGTCATTAATGGACTTTATCAACAAAAACTACTTTTACATATCCAAGCAAAACTGCAGTCTTTTAATAAAGTAGATATTCATAATACCTTAGAAACTCTACGCCAGTTCTTACGTGAGCATAAACTAGGCAATCAAACAGCCTTATCTGCATTTAAGCAGCCGAATAGAGTAATAGCCAATTTACTCCTACTTAACTTAGGCGACATCCCCACCGTTAGCCGCAAAGATGGCATGTTAGTGATTAGCGAGCAATCGGATATATTAAGTTACGGCCCTGACCGTGAAAACTTTGTCCACACCATAGACCAAGTTTCCGTCAGTAGCTGGGGAGAAGTAACTACGCATCGCTTTCTTGGCCTAGAAGGCTTATTCGATTGCTTTATCGCAACACTAAACCAGCAAGCACTATCTATTCCAATAAAAATAGAAAGTTACACACCTATTCGAGGAAAAAGCATTGCGCTGGGCGTCACCCAATTATTCCAAAAGCTAAATCAATTATTTGTTAACGAAAAAAGCATAGACTCCCCACGTTTAATTGTCGCAGGAGAATCTGCTTTTTACATTTTCCAACAAAAAGACGCTTACTTGCATTATTGGAAAATAAATAATTTAGAAGCCTTACTATTAGAGCTAGCGAAACCGCAAGCCACCTTTAGCCCAGCACATTTCAACAATTCCACTTTGAGTAGCACGCCTATTCCACTACTATTTTCCTTTGCCAAAGAAAATACTATTCAGGTTTTTTATTACGCCAACGCTCGCTACATCAATCTTTATATTATTGATGAAAAAGGCAGTTTTTTTAGCCAACGTTACAACAACACCTCAAGCCAACAACTGTTAACGGCCTACTCTAATTTTCTAACAATACTTAATGATAAAGGTATATTAAATAACTCACTTTCTGTTGAGTATTTTGAATTACTCCTTTCGACTAGCAATCAGTATAGTGCAAAAAAAATTACACCCCCTATTGCACTTACATGGGACTACTTAAATATTCGCATTACAGGTGAAATTTACAGTTCTGCTACTGAAGTGCTATATACCTTATACTGTAATGATCTAGAATTCTCCGCCGCCGATACTGAAAAAGACATTTTCAACGCAGTGGCTGAATACATCTACGACATTCGGCAAAGCAAAGAAAAGTACCCGATACATATAACCGAAATAGACGTACCTCTGCAAGCGCTAGGTGTTGATAGTCACCAGCAACTACAAACGATTCATTTCTTGCGCTACAAACAAAAAATTGAGTCCCGCTTAAACAAGAACTAGCCTGCACAAAGCCCAATAAAATGCTGTTTAAAACCTACACAAGCTCTGCTTAGCAAAGAGTCATAAAAAGCATCTATTTTACATTCCTCAATTTACCCTTAGGTTTTTGTGATACATTCCTCAAACAGTTTGTTAAACTGTCTGTACTGCTTGTATTGGACACTTATTTCATTAAGGTAAATTATGAATTCTGACAAACGCGTTCACCCGCGCATTGAGCCTCAAAACTTAGCCGCACAAATTAAAATTACTCGCCCACCAGCGGAAGAATTTCTGACCGAAGGCCTTGTGTTAGATATTAGTTATTCAGGTATAAAAATAAAGCTAAACTCTCCTATTCAAGCAGAAGAAAACGACCAGATAACCATCAGCTTACAATTACCAAAATCAGGCATTCCAATAGCTATACACGGCATAATTAAACACCAACTATCTAACACCGAATGTGGCATCTATTTTGGCGATCTGCACTCAGAAGAATATGTTGATGATTTAATGTTTGAATGCGTTATGCACACCCATTAAAGCTATTCTCATCTTGAGAAATAAGTAGCACAGCAAAAGCTATTCTTTACACTGACTTAAAAATTTATCTAAGTGATTCGCAAAATCTTGCCGGTCACTTGCACTTAATGCTCCAGGCCCGCCAGTACTGATTCCGCTAGAGCGTAAAGTATCCATAAAATTACGCATATTCAGGCTCTCACGAATATTATTCTCGGTATACAGCTCACCTCGGTGATTAAGCCCATAAGCACCCTTCTCTACCACTTCTGCTGCTAAGGGAATATCCCCTGTAATAACAAGATCTCCAGCACACAGCCTTTTTACTATTTCATTATCAGCAACATCAAACCCTGAAGCTACTTGAATAAACGCTATGTAACGCGAGGGCGGCGTACGGATAAATTGATTAGCAACAAAAGTCACTTGCACCTGCGTGCGCTCTGCCGCTCGACATAAAATATCTTTAATAACCACCGGACATGCATCCGCATCTACCCATATATTCATAGCACTCCTCTTCCTCTTTTATTGAAAAGCTGCAGACTAACTTCAGCGACAACTCATTCACAAGATAACACGCAAAAAAAAAGGCAAGATCTCAAATGAAATCTTACCCTTTTTACACCCTAAGGTGGTGGTACTACTTACGTAGTACCTGATAGCACTTTATAATTAAAGAGCTACGATGTTCTCTGCTTGAGGACCTTTATCACCTTGAGTTACAGTGAACTCAACTTTTTGACCTTCAGCTAAAGTTTTAAAACCTGAACCTGAGATAGCGCTGAAATGAGCGAAAACATCAGGACCTGATTCTTGCTCAATAAAGCCAAAACCTTTAGATTCGTTGAACCATTTAACTGTACCAGTAGTAGTAGACATAATAATATCCTATTTAATTTCAAGAGTAATTGATGCCTTAAATAATTAAGGCGGTTTTGCTAGAAGTTTTGTTATTACTTATAAAAACAGGACGATCTACTAAAGATAAAACACTAAAGATAAAACATCGAAACAGCGTGCATAAATATAAGACGTACTTTCAAGCTGTGCAAAATTATATAGAGATCTATCCTCTAGTCAATAACTTTCTCTATAAATACTAAATTTAGTACGTTTTTTTGCTAAGCCTAGTTCAACCAACCGTATTAACTATTGGCCAACACTATCTAACGCTTGGACAATACTTAGGTACTCTTCCTTCTTAGGCTGGTACAAAAACATAGCTAAAGCAGATAGGCCAATAAAAATATACAGTGTATTAAAGCTATCTCCTAACACATACATAAGCAGCCCATATAAACCAATGCTTTCACAGACTAGCATAGAAATAAAGATAGTGAATAAGTAACGAGATTTAGCCGACTGGTGAGCCTTGCTCGTTTGATTTAAGCGCACTAAAACATGCCTAACGAATTTCATAAGCGGGAAACTAAAAATTGCCACCACGTAAAGTATCGTTCGCAAAACAACACGATCTTGCAACTCATAAGCAAATTGTATTTGCTCAGCATAAATATGGCATACAGCAACCATAGCCACCAAACTCATTAAAGCAACAGCCCTAATAATACCCGCACCTAAAAGGTCAGCTTGTATTTCCTGCTCTGATCTAGTCATTATTATTTTGTCTTTTGTTGTTCTAAACGGTATGTATGTAATATAACCATAAATGCAAAAAAGTCATACAAGCCATGAATGATAATCGGCGTCAACAAGTTACGGGTGTTGTCATAATCTAAATACATACCCAGGTACACACTGACTGCCGTTGCCATAATGAAATACAACAAGGTAACCGCATGAATTAAACCAAAAATTAAACTGCTAATAAGCAGTCCTGCCATCATACCCCAAGAATTTTCTAACCAAGGCTGAATAACACCTCGAAACAAAACCTCTTCCGAGATCCCCGCAATAGCCGCCAAAACAAATAAATCAGTCCAGTGGTGCTGCGCAAGACTAGGCCCTAAAGTATCGTGCAAAACTTTTCGTATTTTTGTTAATGCCTCCGACTTCGTTTGATTCAAAGCCAAAAAAATAATACATAACGGCAACGTCCCTAAAATACCATTAAAAACAACCTGCTCATTAAAATTAAGATAGGCAAACGGATCAACACCCGCAACCCAGCCTAAAACAATGGCCACTAAAATTAACGAGCTCTCAAAATAACAAGCCGTTTTAAAAAATTTATCTGGATTCATCGAAGGTTCATTCATAATGCATTTGATGCGATAATAGCGTTTTATACGATATTTTTAAGGATATTAGACGTGCAATGTTTCATTTACAAAAGTAACAAAAAAGCAGACCTATATTTATATTTAGATAAACAAGATGACTTTTCCAGCGTCCCCGGAACAATACTTAAAAGCATCGGGCAACCTGAGTATGTCATGCAGTTAGAGATTACACCTGAGCGCAAACTCGCTCGTGAAAATGCCGCCGACGTAATCAACGGCATTAATGAAAATGGCTTTTTCATTCAGATGCCACCGGCAACGTACACGGCACCAATAAACTTACACTAAAAACAGAGAAGTAGAGGTAAATCTTAGCTAGATTTACCTCTACATCAACTTATGCCCTAGGCAATGTGACGCCTTGCTGCCCTTGATACTTACCGCCTCGATCCTTATAAGACGTTTCACACACTTCATCGCCACCAAAAAATAGCATTTGGGCCACTCCCTCATTAGCATAAATTCTTGCTGGAAGTGGTGTCGTATTAGAAAATTCCAAAGTCACATGCCCTTCCCATTCAGGCTCTAAGGGTGTGACATTCACGATAATTCCACAGCGAGCATAGGTTGATTTCCCTAAACATATAGTCAACACGTCGCGCGGAATACGGAAAAATTCTACAGTACGTGCTAGAGCAAATGAATTAGGCGGAATAATACACACATCAGACTTAACATCAACAAAGCTAGCTTCACTAAAGTTTTTCGGATCAACAATGGCAGAATTGATATTGGTAAAGATTTTGAATTCATCTGAACAGCGCACATCATAGCCGTAGCTAGATGTACCATATGAAATCACTTTCCCTTGCGCCGACTCTCTAACTTGACCTGCTTCGAAAGGCTCAATCATGCCTTGCTCTTGCGCCATGCGACGAATCCACTTGTCTGATTTTATGCTCATTATTGTCTTTGTGATGTTAATTCAAAAAATACTGTAATTTTATCCTAAATTCAGCCTGCAGCACAGTAAAGCAGCCTTACTGTGCAACAGTTGGCATTAACAACTTGCGATACTTAGGTATTTTGCACCACGATATTAGGAAACTTGTTGCTAAAATCTTTACCTTTTAATGCCAATTTAGCCGACATTTTACGTGCAATTTCTTTATATATTTCGGTAACTCGACTATCAGGATCTGCCACTACAGTCGGGCGACCACAATCTGCATACTGACGAATATGAATATCCAAAGGCAATGAACCTAATAATTCAATATTATTTTTCTCTGCCATAGAAACTCCACCACCCGATCCAAAAATAGCTTCTTCATGTCCGCAGTTACTACAAATATGCATGCTCATGTTTTCAACAACACCCAAAATAGGCACATTAACTTTCTCAAACATACCCAAGCCACGTTGCGCATCAATTAAGGCAATATCTTGTGGTGTAGTGACAATCACAGCCCCGCTAACCGGAATCTGTTGCGCTAAAGTCAACTGAATATCCCCTGTACCAGGCGGTAAATCAACAATTAAATAATCCACATTAGCCCAATTTGTATCATTTAATAATTGCTGCAAGGCATTAGTCACCATCGGACCACGCCAAATCATCGGTTGATCTGCATCAATTAAATAACCAATTGAAATAGTTTGCACACCATAAGACACTTTAGGCATCATCGTTTTGTTATCCTGACTCTCAGGATACCCAGATAAACCCAGCATAGTTGGAATACTTGGACCGTAAATATCCGCATCCAAGATACCCACTGTCGCACCTTCAGCTGCTAAAGCTAAAGCCAAGTTCACAGAAGTAGTAGATTTCCCAACACCACCCTTTCCAGACGCCACGGCAATAATATTTTTCACATTAGCAATCGGCTTTAAATTATTCTGTACGGCATGCGAAACGATATTAACTTTAATATCCACCTCGACCGAACTAACACCCTCTAAAGCATTAATTTGCTCAGCAATTTGCTGCTTAAAACCCTCGACAAAGCTTTTAGCTGGGTAACCAAGCTCCAAACGAACCACGACATTACCACCTTCGACGACAATTGATTTAACAGAGCGTGCCGCGACTAAATCCGTTTCAACATTTGGATCGATAATGTTTTTTAATAAATTTTCTATATCTACTTTTTCAATCGTGGCCATATAAGTAATTCCGTAGCGAGTAAGTTAAAAATAAAACAATAACCAAGTATTTTACTTGGTTATTGTTCAGCATTCTAGTTTTCCTGCTGTTTTCTATCGAAATAGTAAACTATTTTATGCCATAATAACGCTATTATTTTAGCCTCATACTACAAGTCATTTCTTAGTCTATGTCAGATCGAAAAATCCTTATTACCAGCGCTCTTCCCTATGCTAATGGCCCCATTCATTTAGGTCATTTAGTTGAATATATTCAAACTGACATTTGGTCACGCTTTCAAAAGCAACGCGGCAATGAATGCTATTATATCTGCGCTGACGATACACATGGCACTCCCATCATGCTTAAAGCTGACCGCGAAGGCATAAAACCAGAAGATTTAATCGCTCAAGTAGGTAAGGAACACCTAGCTGATTTCACCGAGTTTGGCATTGAATTTGACAATTATCACAGTACCCACTCAAAAGAAAACAAGCATTTCTCCAGTTTAATCTATGAGCGCTTGCGCGATGATGGGCACATTAGCTCACGCAGCATTACTCAGGCTTACGACCCCGTAAAAGAAATGTTCTTGCCAGATCGCTTTATTAAAGGTAACTGCCCTAAATGTAATGCCAAAGATCAATACGGTGATAACTGCGAAGTTTGCGGCGCAACCTATTCACCTATCGAATTAAAAAATGCAATATCTGCAGTGTCAGGCGAAAAACCGATAGAAAAGGATTCTGTACATTATTTCTTCAAATTGGCTGATTTTAATAACATGCTCAAAGAGTGGACTACTTCTGAAGGCCACTTGCAGCCAGAGGTCAGTAATAAATTAGCAGAATGGTTAGAAAACGGTTTGCAGGACTGGGATATTTCTCGTGATGCGCCTTATTTTGGCTTCGAAATACCTGATGCACCCGGAAAATATTTTTATGTTTGGTTAGATGCTCCTGTTGGTTACATGGCAAGCTTCAAAAACCTATGCACTAAAACTGATTTAGATTTTGATGAATTTTGGGCTCTGGACAGCAAAACAGAGCTGTACCATTTTATCGGTAAAGACATTATTTATTTCCACGCCTTATTCTGGCCAGCCATGCTTCATGGCGCTAAGTTCAGAACACCAAGCGCGGTTTTCGCTCATGGTTTCTTAACCGTTAACGGCGAGAAAATGTCTAAATCACGTGGTACTTTCATTAAAGCACGCACCTATTTAGATCATTTAGACCCTGAATATCTACGCTATTACTTCGCTGCAAAACTAAGTGCTGGCGTTGACGATATAGACTTAAGTTTTGAAGATTTCACGCAACGCGTAAACTCCGATTTAGTAGGTAAAGTGGTCAATATTGCTAGTCGTTGTAGCGGTTTTATTAAAAAACGCTTTGATGGAAAATTATCCGCTCAATGCGCAGAGCCTGAACTATTCCAACAATTCACATTAGCCAGCGAAAACATTGCCTCGCTATACGAAGCACGCGAATACGGCAAAGCCATGCGCGAGATTATGGCCTTAGCAGATAAAGCTAATCAATATATTGACGAGAAGAAACCTTGGTTAATTGCCAAAGAAGAAGGTAAAGATCAAGAGTTACATGAAATATGCTCAATCGGCATTAATTTATTTCGCTTATTAGTTGCCTACCTAAAGCCAGTACTGCCAAAATTAGCAACAGAAAGTGAAGATTTTTTAAATATCGAAAGTCAGCCATGGCCAAGCAATGCACAACCTTTAGTTAGCCATGAAATTAAAGCCTTCAAAGCCTTAATGACTCGCGTAGAAGAACCTAAAATCGCCGCAATTATTGAAGATTCTAAAGAAAATCTAGAAAAAATAGTCACACCAGTAGCAAAGAAATTTGACCCCATTGCTGATGAAATAGAGTTCGATGATTTTGCTAAAATTGATTTACGGATCGCTAAAATTGTAAAAGCAGAACACGTTAAAGGCGCTGATAAATTACTACAATTAACAGTAGATATAGGCGATGAAACACTTAATGTTTTTGCAGGTATTAAATCCGCATATAAACCCGAAGACCTAGAGGGAAAGCTGACCGTTGTTGTTGCAAATCTAAAACCGCGCAAGATGAAATTCGGCATGTCTGAAGGCATGGTATTAGCAGCAGGCCCAGGCGGTGAAGACCTATGGGTATTACACCCTGACGATGGCGCTGTTGCGGGAATGCGAGTTAAATAACACTCCACACAGGTAAGCTGGGTTAATTTTTTAAAATTTACACAAACAACCTAACCCAGCAACCCAATACTGAAATTAGACTCAACATTACTGACCCTGTTTTATCCTGCTGTTTAAAAATTCAAGCATATCCTCATTTTGTACGCGCGCATAAATATCGTCTACGGACACACTCAAGTCAATCGACTCGAATTTCACATCATCCCCTAAAAAATAATGCATAGGCAACCAACCTTCACTCCGCCTTAGCACCTGAATATCTACAATATCTTGCTCTATAAGCACATATTCTTGGACACTAGGCATATTGATGTAAGACATCAATTTAGTGGTTTCATCCATTCGCCTTGTTGATTTAGATAGCACCTCAATGATAATACTCGGTGTTTCTGTGTAATACGCTTCAGACTCATCAAATGCACAGTCGACCATAAAATCAGGGTAGAAAAACTTATCTGCTACCTTGAGCTTAATATCTGAACCTAAAGGTTCACAGGGGGAATTCTTTAAATATACGCCTATATTCATAGCAAGGTTCATGCAAATACGCTCATGATTAATACTTGCACCCGCCATGGCGTAAACCCTTCCTTCTATATATTCGTGCTTCCTATTACTGCTTAATTCAGAGTTCAAATAATCACTAATACTAACTAGATTATGCTCTTGAGCTGCCAACATACCAAACCTCCTTACTTGCACCTAAGAAATAAAAAGAAATACCGCGACCTTCAAAATATACTACATACAGGTAATTCACATCAAACATCATATGGAGGATAAAGTTACAGTTCCACTTTGTTAGAAAGCTAAATTTCAGGCAAAAAAAAGGCCTACAAAGTAGGCCTTTTTCTTAGTCACTTAAAGTAAAAATTAAGCTTCTAATTCAGCTAAACGATTAGCTAATAATTCTTCTAAAGTTACTAGTGCTTTTTCGAAGCCCTTAATACCTTCAGCAAGTTTATCAGTTGCCATACGATCGGCTGCATGCATTTTATCAAAAGTTGCTTTATCAACATTGATTTCTTCAAGATCCATTAATGCTGCTTTTTCAGGATCAAGTTTACGTGGTAACTCACCTTCAGTTGCTTGCAATTCCGCTAATAAAGCAGGCGCAATAGTTAATAAATCACAACCAGCTAATTCAGTAATCTCACCTAAGTTACGGAAGCTTGCACCCATAACTTCAGTCTTGAAACCAAATTTTTTATAGTAGTTGTAAATCTCTGTAACAGAAACAACACCAGGATCTTCAGCTGGCTCATAAGAATCACGACCTGAATCTTTTTTGTACCAGTCAAGAATACGACCAACAAACGGAGAAATTAAGGTAATTCCATTTTGCGCACAAGCAATTGCTTGGTGTTTACCAAAAATCAAAGTTAAATTAGTATGAATACCTTCTTTTTCAAGAACTGCTGCCGCTTGAATACCTTCCCAGGTGGCTGCAACCTTAATTAAGATACGCTCACGATTTACACCAGCAGCTTCATACTGAGCAATTAAATCACGACCTTTAGCGATAGTTGCATCTGTATCAAAAGAAAGACGCGCATCAACTTCTGTAGAAACACGACCAGGTACAATCTCAAGAATCTTAAGACCAAAAGAAACTGCTAAACGGTCAAAAGCAAGAGTTACAACCTCTGCAGCAGATGCAGCTGCACCTAATGTTGTACGTGCAGCTTTTAAAGTATCATCAACAATAGCTTGATACTGTGGCATTTGGGCTGCAGCAGTAATCAATGAAGGGTTAGTTGTTGCATCACGTGGTGTGAATTTTTCGATTGCAGCGATATCACCTGTATCAGCAACAGCAACAGTTACTGCTTTAAGTTGATCTAATAAATTAGCCATATATTGACACCTTTTATAATTAAATAATAAAAAAACCAACACACTACGTGTCGATAAATTAGGGAACACGCTAGAATTTATTCTGCGCTACTAAGCTAAATTTTGTTATAGCTTAAGTTTTCTTAATTGGTAATACTCTCTGCCTATATAAGTTATAGCTATGCAATTTATATAGGTAGAGCAAACAATAAATCCACTTTTCTTAATTCTAATGCAATTAAGAAAAGTGGATTTAATCGATAGCCCAGCCTAAATATTGTAACAAAAATTATTACCTTCAGCCTATTCAAGACTGAAAGTAATATAAGTACTAAATATTTAAACTAGCCTGCTTGTTGGCTCAAGTATTTTTCAACACCTGTTAAAGCAACAACTGGCTCAGCCACTTCATCAATAGCTTCTACAGCAACCTGCTTTGCAGCACTAACTTGTTTTGCTAAATATTTAGCAACGCTGCTAGTCGTATGCTTTGGCTTGCTCTCTAAATATTGAGCGACACCAGTTAGCTTATTACTAACAACGGCAGGTTTGTTTTTAGCCTCTAGTGCTTGTTTAAGCATATATTTACTAACACTAGTAACTGTTGTTACTTTGCGAGTTGCTAAATACTTAGAAACACCACTTTTGACTGGCTTTGCATCAACATTATCCGCTAAGTATTTAGCTACACCTGTTGCGCCTTTGACAGCAACTTTAGCTTTATTAGCTTGTTTAGCAGCAATAGCTTGTCTTGCGACATACTTAGCCACACTACTTGTTTGCGCTTGTCCTTGCAGGTATTTATCGACACCGCTTGGCCCTCTAGAGGTTGCGCTGTGCTCATTTAAATACTTAGCGACTCCAGTCAGCCCATCCGAAGATGCACTTGCGCTTTCATCACTACGATAAACAGCTTGAGTGGATGATTTTTTACTGGAAAAAATATCTGATATAAAGCCAAACATACTTACCCCCGGTTCTGGTTACGCATATACTTTTCTACGCCTGTGGTTTTGTTTGCCGCAGCTTTTTTCTGCTCTACAACTCTTTGGGCAACATATTTAGCAACACCTGATTTAGGTGTTGGTTGGTTTGCCTCTAAATATTTAGCTACACCTGAAAGTTTAGGCGCTTTGCTCTGTAAGTATTTAGCTACACCAGTTAAACCACTGACGCTTTCATTACTTGATTTAGCTTTACGCTTACTAAAAAAACCACCAGACTTAGCCGACCCTTTAGTTTTAGCTGTACCTTTAGATTTTTTAGAATACAAAAATCCTGCAACACCTAAAACAACGATAGCAAAAAGAGGATTCATTGAAGACTCTTCACCCGCTGCCGCTGCCGCTGCCTCAGCAGCCTCTTCTTCTACTTTTTCTGTCCACACAGCTAAAGTAATCGATTCATTATTTATATCTACTTTTTTATGCTTATATTCTGTATCGTGATAAAGCACTTCTGGCTGAAAAGTAGCTGCTGGATAATTAGCATCTGGTTTTGTTTTTTCGCCTAAAGTTGCAGTTGAACTATTAGATGAAGAGCCTTCATGCTTATAGTCTGCATCTTGGAATAAAACTTTGGGTTGAAAGTCCGCTGCCGGGTAGTCATTCCCCGCCATTACAAGAGGACTTGCAAGGAATAAGGCAGTAAATATGCCTTTTTTGATATTATTTTTTTTCACGCAATTCACCTATATGTCGTAAGAAACGAAGGAAGCCACTGATCAAGTATAACTAATCAGTGGCTATTCGTAAATGAGGAGAAAAATCTCCTCTATACGTTTTTTAGACTATAAAACTTCTTTTACAGTTTTAACAACGTTATCAACTGTGAAGCCAAAGTGCTCCATCAATACTCCGCCTGGTGCAGATTCACCAAAAGTATCGATACCAACAACACCACCTTCTAAGCCAACATATTTACGCCAGAAGTCAGTCACACCCGCTTCAACCGCAACACGCTTAACGCCTGGAATTAAGATGCTATCTTTATAAGCTTGATCTTGACGATCAAACACATTAGTAGATGGCATAGAAACAACGCGTGCATTAATACCTTCAGAAGCAAGTGCATCTTGAGCTTTAGCAGCTAAGTCAACTTCAGAACCTGTTGCAATTAAAATAACTTGTACATCACCTTTTGCTTCTGATAACACGTATGCACCTTTGCGCATAGCAGCAAAGTCAGCTACGTCATGTTTACGACCAGGAATACCTTGACGACTTAATACTAAGCTAGATGGACCATCTAAACGCTCAACAGCAGCAGTCCAAGCAACAGCAACTTCAACTGAATCAGCAGGACGCCATACATCCATATTTGGAATGTAACGCATTGCAGATGTGTTTTCGATAGGCTGATGAGTTGGACCATCTTCACCCTGACCGATAGAGTCATGAGTTAAGACTGCAACCGTACGAATTTTCATCAATGCAGCCATGCGGAACGCACTTTTTGCATAATCAGAGAACATATGGAATGTTCCACCGAATGGCATTAAACCACCGTGTAGAGCCATACCATTCATGATTGCGTACATACCGAACTCACGCACACCGTAAGAGATGTAGTTACCATTCTCTTTACCGCTAACGTGCTTGAAATCAGCACAACTGGTTAAGTTAGAGCCCGTTAAATCAGCAGAACCACCTAAAAATTCAGGCAGTACAGGCGCTAGTGCTGCAATGATATTTTGTGATGCTTTACGAGATGCAACACTTGCTGCAGCTTCGTTAGTTTCAGCAATAATTTTATCCGTTGCTTCTTTCCAGTTTGCAGGTAATTCTTTCGCCATACGACGTTTGAATTCTGCTGCTAATTCAGGAAATTCTTTTGCATAAGCTGCAAATTTAACATCCCAAGCAGATTCTTTATCCGCACCAGCAGTTTTAGCATCCCAACCCGCATACACATCAGCAGGAATTTCAAAAGGAGCAGAAGTCCAGCCTAGTTGCTCACGTGTTAATGCAACTTCTTCATCACCTAATGCAGCACCGTGACAGTCATGGCTACCGCTTTTATTAGGAGAACCAAAACCAATAATTGTTTTACAACAAATTAGAGATGGACGATCTTTTTCAGCTTTAGCTAATACGATAGCTGCATTAATAGAATCAGAATCATGTCCATCTACTGAAATCACATGCCAGCCATAAGACTCAAAACGTCTTACTGTGTCATCTGTATACCAACCGTCAATATGTCCATCAATAGAGATATTATTATCATCCCAGAATGCGATCAAGTTACCTAGACCCCATGTACCGGCAAGAGAACATGCTTCGTGAGAAATACCTTCCATCAAACAACCATCACCCATAAATACATAAGTATTATGATCAACGATATCATGGCCTGGCTTGTTGAATTCAGCAGCAAGTAACTTTTCAGCCATTGCAAAACCAACACCGTTGGTAATACCTTGACCTAAAGGACCTGTTGTCGTTTCAATGCCAGGTGCATAACTGTACTCAGGATGACCTGCGCATTTTGAATGTAATTGACGGAATGTTTTTAATTCATCCATAGGCAGGTCGTAACCTGTCAAATGTAATAATGAATAAATCAACATAGATCCATGGCCATTTGATAATACAAAACGGTCGCGATCAGCCCAATCAGGGTTGGTTGGATTATGCTTTAAATGGTCATTCCACAATACTTCGGCGATATCCGCCATGCCCATAGGTGCACCAGGATGACCTGATTTTGCTTTTTGAACAGCATCCATGCTCAAAGCGCGTATGGCGTTCGCAAGTTCTCTACGCGAAGACATATTCTTCTCCTGAGTTATTTTATAAGTTATTAAACGTAAAAATAGACATGTGTTAAAGCATGTCTATTATATGATCTTTTCTGGGAGTTTAAAAAAAACGAGCGGCAACCGCCGCTCGTTTTCCCTGTTACTCTAAGTTAGCGTGCCTTTCTCTCATTATTTCTTCTGGAATACCTTTCTCATGAATCATATGAGAAACAGTCGCTTCTAAAAATAATAATGTCGACAATTCAAATACGGTTCCCATTGGCATACCCTTGACTTTACTATACATCTCAGGAGTTCCAATTTGGAAAACGCCATCAGCTAAATCGCCAATAGTTGAATCGCTTTTAGTCGAGATCAACATAATATCAGCGCCAACATCTTTCGCTTTCTTTGTAAAAGCAACCAACTGCTCAGTTTCACCCGAACCTGAAATAATGATTAATAAATCACCTTTCTTGATGCTTGGCGTTACAATCTCGCCAACAACGCTAACATCATAGCCACTGTGCACTAATCTCATAGCAAAAAAATTGCCTACAAGTTTAGATCGCCCAGCACCCGCTAAAACGATGCGATTTGCTTTGTCTAGCATTGCTGTCAACTTTTCATCATACGAGTCATCAGTTGCTGCAAGAATGCTGGATAATTTATCTACGATAAGTTGTTGATGCATAATATTTAGTCCTTATGCAGCGTCAACTAATTCACGAATTTCGCGAGCAGCTTCAGCTGGAGATGCCGCGCCGTAAATAGCAGCACCAACAACAATGATAGATGCACCAGCACGAACTACGTCTTGAACTGTAGACTGATTAATACCACCAGCAACAGAAACACGAACGCTTAGACCTAAGTCAGCAATAGCAGCTAAATCATTAAATGGTGTATCGCCAGCTGCTTGAGCGTCAAGACCTGTGTGTACACCAACGATTTGTGCACCAGCTTCTACAGTTGCACGTGCACAAGCTACTTTATCATCAACATTGATTAAATCAATTTGAGCTTCTGCGCCATAAGCGTTTGCAGCAGCGATAACACCTTTACAAGTTGCTAAACCAGAAACACCTAATACTGTACAGATATCTGCACCAGCAGCATAAAAAGGAGTTGCTTCGTATTCGCCAGCATCCATTGTTTTAAGGTCAACTAATAACAATTTGTTTGGAAATCTAGCTTTTAATTCTGTTACTAAGTTAATACCATTGTGTTTGATACATGGTGTACCGATTTCGAAGATATCAACTGATTCAGCTACTTGCTCAGCAAGTGCGATAGTTGCGTCGAAATCTAAAGAATCTAATGCCATTTGAATTAATGGTGTTGCCATGTTATGTACTCCGATTTAGTTATAATTTTGTTACATACTTTTATTTTTATGCGAACGGAACTTTAAATCAGAAAGCAGGCTTATGTCAAACCCTAATCTATTGCTTAATCCATTAAAAACTTTCTGCTTATTCTATTCACACCCTACTTTAAGCTTTGCTTAATTCCATAATTGAGCAATTAATTGCCCATACATCCTTTAATTAACAACAACTAACCTCACCATTTTGAAGAGGTTTATTGATTTCTTTAAACACAAAAAAAGAGCTTTCCCTTTTCTTTAATTATTTTTGTTTGTGTAGTCTATATATTCGAAAACAGCCACAATCTTGCTTACCCCAGTAACATTCTGCACTACTTTTGCAGCCGCCACCCCCTCTTCCTCATGCACGATGCCCATCAAATACACTACTTTTCTTTCTGTAATAACTTTAACTCGCGTCGCATCAAAACCAGGTTTTCCTTTCACCTCAGTTAGTGCATCTTTAACTTTAATTGTTATTAATGCATCCTCACTACGCTCTTGCATAGTCGAGATAGGAGCAACGACCATTTCATTATGCACCAATTTTACACCAGAAATAATTCGTATATTTGCAATTATTTTTTCTCGTATAGCTTCAGACTCAGCCTCACCTGTGACCAGCACTTTACCATTATAAGAAGTAATATTAAAGTGAGCATGCTCCTTTACATCATCCAAAGTATGTAATTCAATGATTGCACTATCTTCAATATTCTCATCCAAGGTAATAACCGCACTACTACGCCTATCATGCAAAAATGAAAGGCCTGTTAGTTCAGCAAGACCATTAGCTAGGCTACTACATCCCGTTAAGCTAAATATAAAAAAAAACACTAAACTTAACTTCATAACAATTGGTTACCAAATAATTGTGTATCTATCAAATCACACAAACAATGTGTAATCAAAAGGTGCGCTTCATGAATTCTTACCGCTGACTGGCTAGGAACACAAAGACATACATCTGATTCATGCAACAGAGCAGACAAAGAACTCTCATTTTCCCCATTGAGCAATATTACTGCCATTTTCTTATCGTGCGCGGCATTGATCAACTTGACTAGATTCAGACTACTCTCTTCAGTGCTATAAAGCAACAACACGTCAGATGCCTGCCCTAAAGCACGTAATTGCTTGGCAAATACATCATCATAATGCTGAGTACTTGCGATCGCAGTGAGCATTTGCACATCATTTACCAATGAGATTGCAGGCAACGATGGCCTTTCTCGCTCATAGCGATTAACCATTATTGATGCAAAATGCTGAGCACTTGCAACTGACGCACCATTACCGCAACTTAATACTTTTTTATCTGCCAGCAAGGCATTAACAATTTGCTGCGCAGCAAATTCTATCAGCTCAGCCAATTCGCTCAAGATAAGCTGTTGTGTTTGAATACTTTCTGTAATCTGATGATTTATATTTGCTTGCAGACTCATATTTTAAAATGCATTTTTTACCCATTGAGGAGAACTATCTCCTGTGATTGCTACAACATCAAACCTAATTGGCTGATCAATTTTCTTTGCTACTACATAATGCTTTGTCGCCGTAATAATACGTGCTTGTTTAGTCGAGGTAACACTTTCCAAAGCGCTACCGTAACGATCATTTTTTCGGTACCTTACTTCGACAACGACTAGAACTCCCTTTTCATTCATAAGCAAATCCAACTCGCCCCATTTACAGCGGTAATTACGTTCCACCAAAACTTGTCCTTGCTGCAAAAGAAAACTCAAAGCCCGATCTTCATACAAATCGCCTTTTTCTATTGATGTTACCTTCTTAGTAAGCACGTGATTCTTCTTCAGGCTTGATAAGTATCTCCTTCTCTAACAAGAACTCCGAAGCATTACCTTGAAAATCAACAGGCATATTCTCCGCAGTATCAATTAACAACGCCTCCCCTTGCTTAAATTTAGCACATATTAAACGACGTTCAATTCGGTTAACTGCATTTAATGATAGCCCGCCAATGGCACCTTGATACTGCATTGAATCTAGCTTATTAAGGTGCGGAACCACATTATACGCATCTATACCAAACGCTATTAAACTTAAAAAGCTATCTGGAAATTGCTCCCATGTACTTTGTAGCGTGCGTTTATCTAGGTCACCTTGATAAGCCTGCTCAAATAACCAAGGGATGCTACAGAACCCCACACCTTCCAAGTCTATATCTTTTTTCGGCGCAGACTGCCCACCATAGACCCTTGATAAACCATAAACGGCAATCGATTCAGCACGATTATGATAAAACTGTGGATTAATCAATCGCGCCACCTTATTGGGTGCGACCATAAATATGACATCAACATCTTGTCGCCGATAAGGATTAGATTCGATATTTGCGACAACCTTAGACAGCACCTGAATACGGTACTGACTTTCATTTATATTTAGCAACTGCTTTACTGGAAAGCTAAAATCCTTCGCTCCCCTTTCAAAAGTCTGAACCTCTAGTACATCACCCTCCAAATCGTTCCATGCATTTTTGAAATAGGTAGCTAGACGCTCGCCGTCCATTGTATTCGGCGCGAGAATAATGGCATTTTTATGCCCCTCAAAACGCGCCTGATTAGTCGCCTGCTGCACTTCATCAAGAGGACTTAATGCGAACTGGTACAAATTTACCTTAAACAATTCCTCTACATAGTTTAAAGCCAAAACAGGCACTGAGAACTCTGCCCCCGCGGCTAGCTGACTAATAAGCTGTTTATTAAGCGGCCCTACAACCAACTGCGCTCCATCTGCAACAGCTTCATGATAAAGCGCGACAATATCTTTACTTTGAGTATCATAAAAATGCAAATTAGGGCGTTGCGCATCTTGCTGATGTTGATAATAAGCCGCCATAACCCCCTCTTTAACGGCTTGAGCATGAGCAACATAGGGACCTGATTCCGGCAAAAAAACTGCAATTTCGTTAATATCACCAATATTAACTCTGCTTGTGGAAAAATAACCCGATGCAATTAACAACTGCCCTGGGTGTTGCATATATTTCTGCATCCAGCTGTCTAATGCCAAATTAAACCCTAACGAGCCTTTATTGAATTTGCGCATAATGCTCGCCAATTCGACCCAGCCCGAATAAGTATCATATTTTTGCAAACTTAACTGACGCTCTTGTACATGAGCAGGTAATAGAGCCAGTACCTCTAAAATAGATATATTATTTTGAGTTTTTTCATCGCCAAACAGATAAGAACCCAAGGTAATTCGCTCACGCGCACTTGCCTCTAACTGCCCCGTTAATGCAAAAGCGAAGGCACGCGCACTACGATACTCAAGCTGCTTATCTCTAGTTAATGCAAAAGGCTGAATTAACTGCAAGCTATTAATTGCTTGTTCGGCATTCCCCGCACTTAAATCTATTTGTGCATACAGCAAATACAAGTGATTACGCTGATCTAAACCCAAATCAGCCGGCCTTATTAAGTCCACATATCCTTTTGCCTGCTCATCAAAACCCATTTTAAATAAAGCATGCGCAGCTTGTAACCGAAAAACATTTTGCTGCCAAGAGGGCTGTTCCGCTAACTTCTGATATAGGCTAGCCGCTTTTTCATACTCCCCAATAGAATACAGTTGATCTGCTTGCCGGCTAATGCTTTGCGAACCTAAATCTAGTGGCCTACCTCCCCTAGATTGAGTCGTACAACTAGCCATTAAGGCCACACATAAAATCAACCCTAGCTCAATATATCGCTTCATAAATAACACGCCTAAAATATCCCTGACATACACTACCCCATTACAGCTAACTACCTTTTCAAATAAAAACCATAGATAACCCGCGCCATTATTGAACCCCAAATACTTGAGTAATGATACTATAAAGTTATATTTCACTTATACCCTAGGATTTTAAAATGCCCGATCAATATGGCACATTATATGTTGTCGCAACCCCTATTGGTAATTTAGCCGACTTCAGTCTAAGAGCCATCGAAACACTACAGCAAGTTGACCTTATCTGCGCAGAGGATACCAGGCATGCTCGGACATTATTACAACACCACGGCATTACAACACATTGTATTGCGCTACATCAACACAATGAAGACCATGCTGCACAAGGAATAATCGAGAAAATCCAACAAGGCATGTCCATTGCCATCATTTCTGATGCAGGCACTCCTTTAATTAGCGACCCAGGCATGCCTTTAGTTTCTTTAGCCCACGCATCCGACATTAAAGTAGCCCCTATTCCTGGCGCTTGCGCGCTAATCGCAGCATTATCAGCATCCGGCCTCCCTGTTACCCAATTTTCTTTTCTAGGCTTCGTACCACGGACCTCTAGCGCGCGGCGCAATTTATTTAACGAGAAAAAGAATAATACCGAAACATGGGTATTTTATGAGTCGTGTCATCGCATTGCAGACTGCATGAACGATTTAGCGAGCGTACTTCCACCCGATCGCATCATTGCAATTGCACGCGAAATAACAAAAATGCATGAGACCATTGTAAAGTCCAGCATACAAGACATGCTCGCGCTTATCGAGACAGATAGCAACATGCGCCGTGGCGAGTTTGTAGTCATGATCACTGGCGCTGTTATCAATAAAAAAGAAGAAGGATTAACTGAACAACAACTAAAAACGCTTAAAGCCTTACTACAAGAATGCTCAATAAAAACAGCCGTCAGCTTGGCCGTAGAAATCACCGGAGCACGCAAAAAACTACTCTATCAAACAGCCTTAGAATTATCATCAGACAATCAAAAATAACGACTTCGTCACAATTCAGCTATAATAAACCCAGAGTTGGTCAGGCAGTCGCTTTTTTACTTTGCAATACAAGTAAAACAGAGGAAAGTCCGGGCTCCAAAGGGCAAGGTACCAGATAACTCCTGGGGGGTGTGAGCCCACGGAAAGTGCAGCAGAAAATAAACCGCCTAACTCTTAGGAGTTAGGTAAGGGTGAAATGGTGTGGTAAGAGCGCACCGCGTGACTGGTAACAGAAACGGCATGGTAAACCCTACCTGGAGCAAGATCAAATAGAGGAGCTGACTCGTGGCCCGCGGGGCTCCTGGGTAGATTGCTTGAGCCATAAGGTGACTTATGGCCTAGATGAATGACTGTCCTCGACAAAACCCGGCTTATCGACCAACTCTACTTTTTATATTTTTATAGGGTCGAAATAGATTAATCCTAACAAGGGTTTATCTTTCGGTTCATAGACACAAGAATGAGACAGGCATGGAGCTGATATTTAGTGGATTGATCTAGCGATCAATCATTTAAACAAACACTACGACTCCACCTCATTTCATTTCTACTTCTAAAACCGTTTTCACTAGCTAAGAAACTCATTACCTATGATGTCCACGACACCAACTAACAATAACGCGATTCTCGCTTTACTTCATTTATGTCACGTGCGCAGCTACCCCACTAAAACGACGATTATTCGTCCAGGTGATAAGGGTGATTGCTTACATTTCATCATTGAAGGCTCTGTCAGTATTTGTGCTGAAGATAATGATGGCCATGAATTGATATTAGCTTACCTAAATAAAGATGAATTTATTGGTGAAATAGGTATATTTAAAGGCGCAGAAATCCGACAAGTAAGCGTCAAGACACGCTCAGCCTGTAAGTTAGCAGAGATTGGTTACACTCGATTACATCATGCATTAAAAAACGAACTAGCTGATCAAGCCGTTGATTTACTCAGTTTATTTGGCCAGCAACTTGCTGACCGCCTACTTATCACTAGCAGAAAATACTGCGATTTAGCCTTTATGGCGGTTGAAGGTCGTATTGCACGCGCCTTATTAGACTTAACTAAAGAACCCGATGCTATCACTCACCCCGACGGCATGCAATTACACATTACCCGCCAAGAAATTGGCCGCATTGTCGGTTGCTCCAGAGAAATGGTTGGTCGAGTACTGAAAGAAATGGAAGATAAAGACCTTATTTCAGCACACGGAAAAACCATCGTGGTATTTGGTACCCGCTAAACTAATTGCATTAGCAATAGATAGATCACAGCACCTCTCAAGAAAAGGCAACGCGCCTAACTGCCTGCTACATCCATAATTTCTAGCAATTCACGTGCTTGCTCATCTGCATGATAAGAAGAGCGCACCATCGGCCCGCTGGCAACCTGCTTAAAGCCTAAATCTCTAGCCAAAACAGCATATTCATCAAACTCTGCTGGCGTGATATAACGCTGCACCGCCAAATGCTCAGCACTGGGCTGCAAATATTGACCCAACGTTAGAATAGAACAGTGATGTGCACGCAAATCACGCATAACCTCAAGCACCTCTTCTTGCGTTTCGCCTATACCCAGCATCAACCCTGACTTTGTCGGTACGCGAGGCAAGACCTCATGATAAGCTTGCAATAAGTCTAAAGACTGCTGATAGTCAGCTCCCGGCCTAGCTTGTTTATACAATCTTGGAATAGTTTCTAGGTTATGATTAAACACATCCACAGGAGTCACTTGCAAAATATCTAATGCACGTTGCACACGACCTCTAAAATCAGGCACTAACACCTCTATTTTAGTTTGCGGAGATTGCTCGCGAATAGCAGTCACACAAGCAGAAAAATGCCCCGCACCACCATCTCTTAAATCGTCGCGATCCACCGAAGTAATAACCACATATTTCAGCGCCAGCTCTTTAATCGTTTTAGCAAGATTAAGCGGTTCATCAGCATCCAGTTGTAAAGGTTTGCCATGCGCTACATCACAAAAGGGACAACGCCTGGTACATATATCCCCCATAATCATAAAAGTTGCCGTGCCTAAACTAAAGCATTCGTTTAAATTAGGACATGCCGCCTCTTCACAGACACTATGCAATTTATTTTTACGTAAGGTCTGCTTTATATGAGTAATATCTTCATTCGCCGTTAATTTAATACGAATCCATTCTGGCTTACGTAAAACCGTCCCTGCTTTCTCGACTTTGATAGGAATTCTGGCGAGCTTTTCCGCATTACGCTGATGTGTTTCTGGAGTGCCACGCGAAGGTGCTTGAATAGAAGACATAATATTGTTACCGATAAATTGTTTGACGTTTAAAGCTTGATGTACAGCGCTTAAACGCAATAAAAGACCACAGAGACATTAGCAAGCTGATGAATCCAAAGCTTGAATAATAGAATGGACAACGGGTAATGCTAACTCAAAAGTATTGATATGCACTCCCTGATCAGCTAACTGAGTTACTTGCAGACCTTGGTAGCCACAAGGATTAATATAACTAAAGGGCAACAAATCCATACAATTATTGAGACTCAAACCATGATAGCTCGAACCTTTTTTAATTCGTAAACCGACCGAACCAATTTTCTCACCCGCGATATAAACACCAGGAGCATCGCGCTTCGCCTCAGATTGCAGACCATACTGAGCAAGCGCGTCAATCATTGCTTGCTCCAAAATACTCACTAACTGACGCACACCTAACTGTCGACGCTGAATATCAATTAAGGTATAAACCACTAATTGGCCAGGAGAATGGTAGGTGACTTGCCCTCCTCTATCGGTATTGACTAAAGGTATATCGGAAGTCTGTAGTAAGTGTTCGGGCTTACCATTTAAGCCCTGAGTAAAAACCGGATCATGCTCAACAATCCATATCTCATCAACAGTATCGTGATCTCTGGACAAAGTAAAATCCTGCATGGCTTGCCAACAGTTTTGATACTCTTGCCGACCTAAGCGACGTAATTTAATGTCCATAACACTCCACTTGATTAATAAATGCATGGAGTTCGCCTTGTTGCTCGGTAAGGTCACTTTGTAGCATCGGTAATTCAGGTGCTAATCGCATAACAGTTGCAGCAAAAATCCCCGTACCTGCACTATCCATCTCACCTGTTGCAAGCCATTGCTTACAATTAGAGACACCGCAACTCGGCGATTTATCTTTTAAAATCATGCCTGCTAAATTATGCATCTTAAGAAATCTTTGCGCATAAGCCTGCATTTTCTCAGTTAAATCAATGCTTGGCTCACCACCACAGGTCAATAAGCGAGTCATCACACCTTGTTGATGTAATGCTATTTTTTCGCGCGGTACACCTAGACCTATTTCCATCTCGGGGCACACTGGCAATAATTCAAAAACCTCAGATAAAGCTTGAATGCTTTCATTAGCTTGGTGCTCACCATCATACCTAACCTTGTATCCCAGAAGACAAGCACTGACAGCAATTAATTTCTTGTTGCTCACAAAAACATCAAATTACATCGTAATCAAAACATCAGAGCAAGCAGTCAAATCCATATAAACTGCATCCAGCTGCGATTTACTTTGAGCTTCAACCGTTACCGTTACGGAAATATATTTGCCACCTTTACTCTCACGAGTTTTCACAGCCGCCTCACTCAAATCACTTACATGACGACGCACAATTTCAACCACAATCGCTTCAATATTAGGTATATTTTTACCCATCGCTTTAACAGGAAACTGGCAAGGAAACTCAAAAGGTGTATCGTGTTCTAGCTCTGTCATACAACAACCTGCTTATATTCTTGAAACAATTCCTGCATAGCTAGCCATACCGAACCTACCTGACCATTACCGACAGGCTCATGATCTAAAATAGTGACAGGCAAGATTTCCCGCGTTGAGCTAGTCAACCAAATTTCACTTGCTTGCTGCAAAGCATCTAATGAAATAACATCTTCTTCGATTTGTATATGATTGGCTTTTGCTAGGTGAATAATCACATCACGCGTAATGCCCGGCAGAATTTCATTGGTTTTTGGTGGTGTAATTAATACGCCATCAATCACTGCAAAAATATTACTGGCCGCACCTTCAGTTGCATAGCCTTCTTTAATCAAAATAGCTTCCGCACTACCTTCATCGATCGCTTTTTGGCGCAATAAAATATTAGCTAATAAAGTGGTCGCTTTAATATTACATAATTGCCAGCGCACATCATCTAAGGTAATTGCTTGTACACCCTGCTCACGGGCAAAAGGAGCAATTGGGTTACACATAGCAAATATAGTCGGCGTACAATTTAACGGAAAACCATGATCTCTTTTATCAGCAACTCCGCGGGTAATTTGCAGATAAATATATTGCGCATCACCTTCAACTAACAAAGGCTGCAAAATATCCAGCCATTGCTCAGTCGTATAAGATACTGGCAAGCGTATTGCTTTTAAACCGTCATTTAAACGCTGTAAATGCGCTTCAAAACAAAACAAGTTACCGGCGTAAGCGGGAATTACCTCATACACACTATCACCAAACAAAAAGCCGCGATCCATCACTGAAATCTTTGCTTCCGCTAGGGGTAAATATTCGCCATTTAAATAAACATTTTTCTCTTGCATCGTTTTACTTTATTAACATTAAAGCCGAATCATAAGCACGCTGAAAAAAACCACCTTTTTCAATGGAATTTAGCGCTATCAACGGCTTAGAAGTAATTATTTTATCGCGCAACATGACATTGACTGCGCCTAAGCTATCACCAGATTTTACTGGTGCTAATAGTTTCAAATCAACATTAGTTGTCGCTTTCATTTCCTTATAATGACGTCTAGAAATAGTGACATACATATCATCAGCTAAACCCAAATTAACAACCTCACTCGCGCCTTTCCAAACTCTAGCTGTAGTCAAAATCGTATTTGCGTCATAAAGCTTATGAGTTTCAAAGAAGCGGAAACCATAATTTAATAAAGTCTGACTTTCATTGGCGCGAGCACTTTTACTCTTAGTGCCTAAAACCACAGAAATTAGACGCATATCTTCTCGTTTTGCCGATGCAACTAAGCAATATCCTGCAGCTTCAGTATGCCCTGTTTTCACGCCATCAACAGATTCATCACGCCACAATAAAGTATTACGATTTTTTTGCGTGATATTATTAAAAGTAAACTCTTTTTCCTTATCCCAGCGATAATATTCAGGAAACTCTCTAATTAAAGCGCGCGTCAGCAAAGCAAGGTCTCGAGCGGTAGTATAGTGCTCATTCGGCGCCGGTAATCCAGTCGCGTTGACAAAATGAGTACTACTCATACCCAACCTATGCGCTTGTTGATTCATCATCTCGGCGAAAGTGCGCTCATCGCCCGCAATATGTTCTGCAATGGCAACACTGGCATCATTACCCGATTGAATCACAATCCCCTTGAGCAAATCCTCCACTTTCACTTTCTTATTCACTTCAATAAACATTTTAGAGCCCGGAGTTCGCCACGCTTTTTCACTGACGGTGACCATTTCATCGAGACTTAAGCGATTATTGCTTAATTCACGAAAGGCGATATAAACTGTCATTATTTTCGTTAAACTAGCAGGTGGTAGAACTTCATCTGCATTTTTCTCAGCTAAGATGCGCTCACTATCTGCGTCGAGTAAAATATAACTACTTGCCGCTAAATTTGGTGGCGCAGGAATAAGAATCTCAGCTTCCGCGTTAACTTGATTAAATGGTAGGCAGAAGAAAGCCAATAGGGCGATTTTCAAGACTAGTGGGTAATTAACTGATATTTTCAAAAACATAAGCAAAAATTTAAACAATAAGGAAAAATCACTCAGTAAACAAAGCGATTGGGAAAGTATATCATGTGACCATTGCTATTATTTTCAGGTACACCTTGAAAAGGTTTATTCTGAAATAAAGTGGCTATTATAAATACCTATATTTTTTATTTTTTCTACAATTTCATCAGCTTCAACAACTGATACTACAGGTCCTACCTGCACTTTATAAACAATACGTTCTGGTGTTTGGATATCAACTATTCTGCTTGTTGTTAAGCGTAATTCGGAAAATCGTTGCTGTAAAGTGAGCGCATTTTTCTGTTCACCAAAAGCACCTATTTGTAAGTAAACATGCTTAGCTTGGGCAGCAGGCACAGCGCTGTTTACCTCACCAGGCTGGACTGCAACCACTTCAACAAAACCAGTACCGGCTTTTTCTAACCCTAGCTTAATCGCCGCTGCATAAGATAAATCAATAATTCGATGCTCATGAAAAGGTCCGCGATCATTCACCCTAACAATCACTGTTTGTTGGTTATCTAAATTAGTGACACGTACATAACTTGGAATAGGTAAGGTTTTATGCGCTGCGGTCATGGAAAACATATCATAATCTTCACCTGTTGCCGTCTTATGCTGGTGAAATTTAGTCCCATACCAAGAAGCAATCCCTTGCTTCATATAGCCTTTATTAGTTGCTAATACCTGATACTCTTTACCGAGCACCGTATATTTTTTAGGATTAACAGATTTAGACCAAGGCTCGTACTGAGGCACTGCATCAGGTATCGTTGCTATATCAACACTGACTTGATCAGGTCGCCCATCAACAATATCAATAGGTGCTTCAATTTTTTCCTGAGTTGTACAGGCAGCCAATAAGCTAACACTTAATAATAAAACCAGCTTATTCATGATTAGCCAACCTATATTGCTGTTTGATTGCTGCACTTAACTGAAAGACAGCCATGGCATAAAGCGGGCTATGATTATAGCGAGTAATAACATAAAAGTTATTCAGCCCTACCCATAAATCATCGCCATGTTCTTGCTCAAAACTTAACAGCTTGACGCTCTCTTGATCACTTACCTGCTTAGGCACTTGCACTCCTAAGTTTTGCAGTTGCTTAACCGTAATATCTGGACTCAAGCCCTTAGTCAGTGCTTGTTTATATTTATCACCATTTGCCTGCACAACGAAAGCAATATCTTGTCCTGTTTGCCATTTATGTAAAGCAAAATAATTCGCCACACTAGCAATAGTATCCGCAGGGTTATGCCAAATATCGCGTTTCATATCACCTTCAAAATCAGCGGCATAATGGCGATAACTACTCGGCATAAACTGCGGCATGCCCATTGCGCCGGCATAAGAACCGACGGGCTCCAGTGGATTCATTTGCTCTTCACGGCATAACAACAAGAAATGCTCTAATTCGCTTATAAAAAACTTACTACGCTTAGGATAATCAAAAGCTAAGGTAGCTAAAGCATCTATCACTCGATGCCCACCTGTCCGTTTTCCATACAAAGTTTCGACACCAATAATGGCGACAATAATTTCTTCTGGTATTCCATAACGTTGGGCAGTTAGCTCTAAGCTAGTACGATTAGTTTGCCAAAATTTAACACCGCCTTGAATTCGCGAGTCACGCATAAATATTTTTCTATATTTATACCACGGCATACCTTCTGCAGGCCTTGTCATTGCTGCAATTATATTAGGCTTGATTTCTACAGATTGAAATAATTTGGCTAATGCATCGGGTTCAAACTGATGTTGATCCACCATTTTGCCAATAAATTTCTGCACAGCGACTTGATCTTTTATCTCCGCCAGAGCTAAAGGACTTGCCAAAGAGGATAAAAAAATGAGACCAGCAATTAACAGCTTGTGCATAATTAGTTTAAATAATGAAGAGGAATAAATGATAAATAAAAGTGTATAGCTTGTTGGGCTCTAGCAGTACATTAAACTTTGATAAAAAGCGCCTTTTTAAATCCAGCAGCACTACTAGCACTCAATTGCATTGTTTATTCTGAAAATTTATGGGATTGACACATGCTTTATCCAAAATGGTGCTAACCACCCCACAAAGCCACCAATAACTATTGAAACTGCAATACTCTCAAATGTTAATTGAAATAACCAGCCGCCAACACCTCCAGCCAACATACCACTGCATAATTGAAGCAACCAAGCCACCGTAAAAGCTTTAGGCTCTATTTCTGGAGCAGCAATTAAACCGATAAAAAAACCGAGTAAAGTAACAGCTAAAAACCTTGTCCAATCACCAAAATAAAAAAGCAGTGAAGAAAAACCAAACATACTAGAAAATCCACAACTACTAATTAAAATAATTCTAGTTGCCTTCATATGGGCACTCAAACAAGGTGTATATAAGCAACACGTCGGGCTAGGTTATCTACGTTCCAATAGATAATCTAACCCAACCTAATACTATTTTTTCACGTACAGATCAGTAATCGTACCAGTGACCATTTCAGCTGCAAACGCAAAGGTTTCTGACAAGGTTGGGTGGGCATGAATAGTTAGACCTACATCTTCAGCATCAGCCCCCATTTCTAAGGCTAATACGGCTTCTGCTACTAACTCACCTGCATTAGGACCGACCATACCAGCACCTAAAATACGGCCTGTTTCAGGGTCACAAAGCATTTTAGTTAAGCCTTCATTACGGCTTAAACTTAATGAACGTCCACTTGCAGCCCAAGGAAATGCCCCTTTTTCATAAGGAATTCCTTGTTTTTTGGCTTCATTTTCGGTCAAGCCCATCCATGCAACTTCTGGATCAGTATAAGCGACCGATGGAATCGTTAAGGCATCAAAGCCAGATTTATGACCTGCAGTGACTTCAGCAGCAATCTTACCTTCGTAAACGGCTTTATGCGCTAACATAGGTTGGCCAACGATATCGCCAATCGCATAGATATGTGGCACATTGGTTTTTTGCTGTTTATCGACAGGAACAAAGCCCCATTCATCTACCTTTACGCCCGCTTTATCAGCGTCAATTAAAGCACCATTCGGCTTACGCCCAACCGCCACCAATACTTTATCAAACAATTCTGGCTCAGGTGCTTTATCACCGCCAAACGTCACCAATAAACCGTCATCTTGCGCAACAATTTTTTCTACTTTAGTTTTTAACCAAATGTTTTTATATTGTTTTTTGATATGTCGATGCAATGGCGTGACTAAATCTTTATCACAGCCTGGAATAATCTGATCCATTAGCTCTACAACACTAATTTCAGAGCCCATCGCATGATAAACCGTCGCCATTTCTAAACCGATAATACCGCCACCAACGACTAATAATTTCTTCGGCACATCTTCGATATTCAACGCATCGGTTGAATCCATTAAACGTGGATCATCATTTGGAAAAGGCGGGATCTTCGTTGCCGTAGAACCAGCCGCAATAATGGCATTATCAAAAGTGATTTGCTGCGTACCCGCCTCACTAGTCACCTCTAAAGCATTAGCTGAAGTAAATTTACCCAAACCGTGCACAACCGTCACTTTACGCTGCTTGGCTAAACGCGCCAAACCACCATTTAGAGTGCTAGTAATCCCCTCTTTCCAGCCTCTGATTTTATCTAAATCAAATTCAGGTTTACTAAAGCTTAAACCATGCTGCTCAAAATGTTCTGCTTCATGCACGATTTGCGCAACATGTAATAAAGCTTTCGATGGAATACATCCGACATTCAGGCAAACACCGCCTAATACGGGATACCTTTCCACCAAAACCACTTGCTTACCTAAATCAGCTGCACGAAAAGCAGCAGTATAACCACCTGGGCCACCACCAAGAACTAAAACTTCTGCGTGTATAACATCTGTCATTTTATTGCCCCGATTACAGTAACAAGCGACGAATATCGCTGAGGTATTTAATCAATGTCGCCATAAAGCGTGCGCCTTCGGCACCATCAATTACACGGTGATCGTAGGTTAAATCCAACGGTAACATGAGTTTAGGCTCAAATTCAGAACCATTCCATACCGGCTTCATTTCTGAGCGAGTCACGCCTAAAATGGCAACCTCTGGCGCATTAACAATCGGTGTAAACGATTTACCACCAATACCGCCTAAGCTAGAAATAGTAATACAACCGCCACTCATATCAGCCGGCAATAACTTACCATCACGCGCTTTTTGACTCAAACTATTTAAGTCGTTAGTTAATTCCGCAATGCCTTTTTTATCAACATCTTTTAATACAGGTACGACCAAGCCATTTGGTGTATCAACCGCAATCCCAACATTAAAATATTTCTTCAGAATTAAGGACTCACCATCAGGCGATAAAGAACTATTCACCGTTGGAAATTGCTGCATCGCAGCAACTAAAGCTTTAACAATGAAAATCAAACCTGTGACTTTAATGTCCGCTGATTTATCTGAATTTAATGCCTTACGGAAGGCTTCCATTTCAGTAATATCCGCCTCATCATGATAGGTCACTAACGGTAAGTTCAACCAAACACGGCTTAAATTCTTGCCTGTTAGACGTTTAATTTTACTGAGTTTCTGCTCTTCAGTTTCACCAAACTTACTAAAATCAACCGCAGGAATCGGTGGAATGCCTGCACCACCCTGAACTGCACCGCTAGTCGCACTAGTAGCCATGACTTGTTTAACGAAGTTTTTGACATCATCCTTTAAGATGCGGCCTTTACGACCACCACCTTGAGTAATCAAACTAATGTCTACGCCTAATTCACGCGCAAATAAACGTACACCAGGTGTTGCATGTGCTGATTTACCCGACCTATTGGCGACAGGCACTGGCGCTGCACTTACTGGGGCTGGCTTTTTAACATCAGCCACAGGAGCAGCTGACGCTACAGGTGTTACTGTTTTAGCCGTAGGTGCTGTCGCAGTCTGAGCTTGAGTTTCTAAGCGAATAATTAAATCGCCCTCGTTCACTTTATCGCCCACCTTAACTAATACTTCTTTAACCACGCCACCCTCGGTAGAAGGTAAATCCATGCTGGCTTTATCGGTTTCTAACACCGCTAAAGTTTGCTCTTTAGTAACCACATCGCCTACTTGGATTAAAACTTCGATGACATCAATATCATGCACATCCCCTACATCAGGCACAGCCACTTCAATCACACTAGCAACGCCAGCTGTTACGACAGGCTCACTGGCTGGCGCAGGTGTTTCAACTTGTACAGCAGGCTCAGCCGCTGGCTCTTCTACAACAGCTGGCGCAGCATTATTAGCCGCAGCGGATTCAATAGTAATCACTAAAGAACCTTCATTCACTTTATCGCCTACGCTGAGATGCACTTGCTTCACAACACCGGCTGCAATAGCAGGTAAATCCATACTCGCTTTATCAGTTTCTAAAACAGCAACGGTTTGCTCTTCTTCAACCACATCACCCACTTGAACCAAAACCTCGATGACATCAATATCATGCACGTCACCGACATCAGGCACTTTCATTTCTGTTAATAGCGTCATAATTTGCTCTTCTGTTAGATTAACCAAGGCGCAGCGGCTTCTGGATCAATATTATATTTTGCGATAGCAACATCTATTTTCGCCGCGTCAAATTCACCTTTATCTGCCAGTGCTTTTAATGCCGCAATAGTCACATGATAACGATCGACCTCAAAGAAACTACGTAGCTTAGCGCGCGTATCCGAACGACCAAAACCATCTGTTCCCAATACCGTATAAGGCGCAGAGATATAAGGGCGAATTTGCTCAGCAAAAGCACGAATATAATCCGTTGCCGCAATCACAGGAATATCCGTTTTAGGAATACAGCTTTCTACATGTGATACTTTTGCTTTTTTGCTTGGGTGTAAACGATTCCAACGCTCACACGACTGACCATCGCGCGCCAATTCAGTAAAACTGGTACAGCTAAATAAATCAGACTCCACACCCCAATCGTCACGCAATAATGTTGCCGCTTCAACCACTTCACAGAAAATTGTACCTGAACCTAATAAATGTACTTTAGGTGTTTTCTTGCGACTAATGCCAGATTGAAACAAATACATACCCTTGAGAATATCTTGTGCTGATTCTTCTGGCATTGGCGGTTGGTCGTAATTTTCGTTCATCACGGTAATGTAATAAAATACATCTTCTTGCTCGCCATACATACGACGTAAACCGTCTTGAACAATCACCGCTAATTCATAGGCGTACGTTGGATCATAAGAAATACAGTTTGGAACGGTTGCCGCCATTAAATGACTGTGGCCATCTTCATGCTGTAAACCTTCACCATTTAATGTTGTTCTACCCGCTGTACCGCCCAATAAGAAACCGCGTGTACGTTGATCTGCTGCCGCCCAAATTAAATCACCTACACGCTGAAAACCAAACATGGAGTAATAAATAAAGAATGGAATCATCGGCACACCATGGGTTGAATACGCAGTACCTGCCGCAATCCAATCACATAAGCCACCTGCCTCGTTAATCCCTTCTTGTAAAACCTGACCTTTCTTATCTTCTTTATAATACATCAACTGATCAGCATCTTGCGGCGTATACAACTGCCCCACTTGCGACCAAATACCTAATTGGCGGAACATACCTTCCATACCAAAAGTACGCGACTCATCAGGCACAATTGGCACAATACGTTTACCAATATTTTTGTCTTTCACTAAGATATTTAAAATACGCACAAAAGCCATCGTAGTTGAAATACCACGCCCGACTTTAGTGCCATCTAAAACTGACTGAAAAGCACTTAGCGCAGGAATCGTCAATGCTTCCGCTTTTTGTCTACGCACAGGAATAGCACCGCCTAAATCGGTTCTACGCTGTTGCATATACTTATATTCTTCAGAATCTTCAGCAAACTTTAAATAAGGTAAGCTTTCTATTTCAGAATCTTTAACAGGTAACTGCCAACGATCACGAATATCGCTAATCGATTGCAAGCTCATTTTTTTCTGCTGATGACTGGTGTTTTGCGCTTCACCAGAATCACCCATACCATACCCTTTAATAGTTTTGGCTAAAATAACCGTAGGCTGACCGTTATGATTGACCGCCGCATTATAGGCTGAGAACAGTTTAATCGGATCATGCCCCCCACGGTTTAATTCCCAAATATCCTTATCGGTATATTCTTCTACTAAAGCTTTTAATTCTGGCGTATTAAAGAAGTATTCCCGCACATACGCACCATCTTTTGATTTAAAGGTTTGATATTCACCATCCACACACTCCATCATGCGCTTCATTACCAAACCATCTTCATCTTTTGCAAGTATCGCATCCCAGCGTCTACCCCAAATAACTTTAATGACATTCCAGCCCGCGCCACGGAAACTACCCTCTAATTCTTGGATAATTTTACCGTTACCACGCACTGGGCCATCTAATCGCTGTAAATTACAGTTAACCACAAAAATTAGATTATCTAATTTTTCACGGCCAGCCATAGTAATAGCACCTAATGTTTCTGGCTCATCCGTTTCACCATCACCTAAGAATGCCCATACTTTACGGCCTTCAGTCTTAGACATGCCACGATCTTGCATATAATGCATAAAACGCGCTTGGTAAATCGCCATAATAGGCCCTAGCCCCATAGATACCGTAGGGAACTGCCAGAAATCAGGCATTAACCAAGGGTGAGGGTATGAAGATAAACCATTGCCGCCTACTTCTTGACGGAACTGATCCATTTTTTCTTCATCAAAACGGCCTTGCATAAAAGCACGCGCATAATCACCAGGACATGAATGGCCTTGTACAAACACCATATCACCGCCATGCGCATCAGATGGCGCATGCCAAAAATGGTTATGGCCTACATCGTATAAAGTTGCCGCAGAAGCAAAACTCGCAATATGCCCACCCACATTGGTATTTCTGTTGGCTCTCAAGACCATCATCATCGCATTCCAACGCACATAGGCGCGGATTTTGCGTTCAATCGTGGTCATACCTGGAAATTTCGGCTGCATTTCGACAGGGATCGTATTGACATAAGCGGTATTTGCACTAAAAGGAATATCAGCGCCTGATTGTCTCGCCCGCTCAACCAATTGCTCAATGATAAAATGCACACGCTCATTACCATCTTGTTCTTGAATAGCGACTAATGCCTCTAACCATTCTTGTGTTTCTGTTGGATCAATATCAATTTGATCTAACTTATTGGCATTCAAACCATTACTCATTCCATACTCCTGCGACTTTTTTATAAGCTTTGTTTGGTCAACAAAAGCTTATAAAAACCATTCATAGCTAAAATTAAGAAAGGATATGAGCAAAGATTACACCCGCTCTCTTTACTCACATCCTTGAAGATTTTTATGTTTTCAACCCACCCATCTAATAAAAATCAATCACGACGAACTGATCTTTCTTAAATGGGCTTAGGAAAATTAACGCTTTGCGTTAGCCACCGCAACACGAGCAAGCTCAGTTACTGTCGCCCAGTCTTTGTTCTTTACAGCCTCTACAGGAGCTAACCAAGAACCACCGACACAAGCCACGTTTTTCAGTGCCAAGTAATCATTGTAGTTTTCAGGAGAGATACCACCTGTTGGGCAAAAAGTAATTTGCGGAATAGGTCCAGCAATACCTTTTAACATAGGGATACCGCCGGCTGCAGCTGCGGGAAAGAACTTGAAATGATCCAAACCATATTCCATACCTAGCATCAATTCAGATACACTAGCAATACCAGGAATTAAAGCGATTTCGCTGTGGTTCGCTGCCTCTAAAAGTTTAGGCGTTAAGCCTGGGCTAATAGCAAAAACCGCCCCCGCATCTGCGACTGCCTTTAATTCTTCTGGAGTGGTAATCGTACCCGCCCCCACAATTGCACCTTCTACTTCTTGGCTAATGGCACGAATTGCATCCATTGCTGCTGCTGTACGTAATGTAATTTCCAATACGTTAATGCCACCCGCCATTAAAGCACGCGCCAAAGGCACAGCATCTGCAGCATCTTGAATCACCATCACAGGCATTACAGGTGAAGCATTTAAAACGTCAGAAGGTTGAACTTTCCAGTTATTAATTGTCATAGTCTTATATTTATTTAGTATTTAGTAAAAGCGGACGTTTATTTCTTAACGCGGCAATAAAGGTTAGTTTCATCAAATAAATTCGTCGCCCCTGTTTCTGCAGAAGAAGCACCGACACGGAAAGCACCGAACATTTCACGTCCCATTCCCCAATGATGCCCCTTTGCGCTATTTGCGGTAGGTTTACGCGCATTAAACTCAGCGTCATCAACCAAGGCATTCACATCACCTGTTTGCGCATTTAAAACAATCATATCGCCATCGCGTACTTTTGCTAATGGGCCGCCGTCTTCGCATTCAGGGCACATATGAATTGCTGAAGGCACTTTACCTGATGCACCTGACATACGTCCGTCAGTAACGATCGCGACTTTAAACCCTCTATCCTGCAATAAGCCTAAGATTGGCGTTAATTTATGTAATTCAGGCATACCATTTGATTTGGGCCCTTGGAAGCGTAATACAACAATAAAATCACGCTCCAACTCACCACGATGGAATGCAGCAAGCACATCATCTTGGTCATCAAAAACTAAAGCAGGCGCTTCAACCACTTGGTGCTCTTCAGCAACCGCTGATACTTTAGAAATACCACGCCCTAAATTACCATGCATTACATGTAATCCACCGCTCGCTGCAAATGGTTTTTCTAGTGAACCAATAACTGTATCATCTAATGACTTGGCTGGACCTGCTTGCCAAATCAATTTGTCATCAACGATTTTAGGCTCTTGCGAGTAATCACCCATACCACGATTATTAGCGACCGTCATAACATCATTATGTAAATAACCGCCTCTTAATAAATCAGCAATTAACACGCCCATTCCACCTGCAGCTTGAAAATGGTTAATATCCGCCTGACCGTTTGGATACACACGAGTCAATAAAGGCACAGCATGCGACAACTCATTAAAATCATCCCAATTCACTTCAATACCTGCTGCACGTGCAATCGCAACAATATGCATCGTATGGTTAGTTGAGCCACCCGTTGCTAGTAAACCAACAATCGCATTCACAATCGCTTTTTCATCAATCACACGACCTAATGGACGGTAATCATCACCAAGCTTAGTGAATTTAAGCACTTGGCGTGCAGCTTCTTTGGTAAGCTCATCACGTAAAGGTGTGTACGGGTTGATAAATGAACTACCTGGAAGATGTAAGCCCATAATCTCAACCATCATCTGGTTGCTGTTCGCTGTACCATAGAAAGTACAAGTACCTGGACTATGATAAGATTTTGATTCTGATTCTAATAATTCTTTACGGCCAATTTTGCCTTCCGCATATAACTGACGCGTCATGGCTTTTTCTTTATTGGTAATGCCACTCGTCATAGGGCCTGATGGCACAAAGATCGCAGGTAAATGCCCGAAGCTTAACGCACCTAATAATAAACCTGGAACAATTTTGTCACATACACCTAAATATAAGCCACCATCAAACATATTGTGGCTTAAACTAACCGCAGTAGACATGGCAATCACATCACGACTAAATAAAGATAGCTCCATACCTGGCTGACCCTGGGTCACACCATCACACATGGCTGGCACACCGCCTGCAAACTGAGCTACGCCACCCGCCTCTCTAATTGCTGCCTTAATTAACGCCGGGGAATCTTTATACGGTTCATGCGCAGAAAGCATGTCGTTATAAGAAGATATAATCGCAATATTAGCTTTTTTATTATCTGTTAAATCGGCTTTTTCGCCAGTGCTACAGGCTGCAAAACCATGCGCTAAATTTCCACATGCTAAAGTAGAGCGGTGCGGCCCATCTTCTGCAGCTTTATCAATGTGCTTTAAATATAAGCTACGCACAACATGACTGCGCTCTATGATTCGTTGAGTGACTTTTTCTACTACTGAATGCATATTGTCTTCCTATAAAGTTACTGTAAAAGTAACAAATGAACTATATTATTATGTTTTATGCGCGCCATTATACAGCAACACAAGCCTAACAAAAAACCCCGACTATTATAAGTCGTCACCCAAAACATCATTCTCCCACTCACGACCATCACGTGCCAACAAAGTAGTTGCTGCTTCTGGGCCCCACGTACCCGCAGGATAAGGTTTCGGTGCATCTTGCGTTTCTTTCCAAGCATTTTGCATAGAGTCAATCCAAGTCCATGCCTGCTCTATCTCTTCACGACTAATAAACAAAGTTGAATTGCCACGCATTGCCTCTAATAATAAGCGCTCATAAGCATCGACAATATGGCTGCCTTTAAATGCCTCTGAAAAACTCAAATCCAACTTGTTTTCCTGCACTTTAATTTGCTCGTCGATTCCTGGGATTTTATTTAAAATCTCAACATCAACTCCTTCATCAGGTTGCAAACGAATACTTAACTTATTGGCAGGTAATTTGTCAAAACTGTCTTTAAAAATATTATGCGGCAATTCTTTGAACTGAATAATAATTTCTGAATGCTTCGCAGGTAACCGCTTACCTGTACGCAAATAGAACGGTACACCCGCCCAACGCCAGTTATCAATATCCACTCGCACCGCAACAAAAGTTTCCGCGCCACTTTCAGTATTAGCGCCCTCTTCTTCTGTATACCCTGGCACATCAGCCCCTTTAATCTGACCTGCTGCATATTGACCGCGTACAGTTTTTTCCGAGACATTTTTTACAGTAATCGGACGCAAATCTTTTAGGACTTTAATTTTTTCATAATGAATATTATCCGCATCCAAACTAACTGGCGGCTCCATGGCAATAAAGGTCAAAATCTGCAATAAATGATTTTGCATCATATCGCGCGTTTGACCCGATTGATCAAAATACCCCCAACGCCCTTCAATACCGATTTCTTCTGCTACGGTAATTTGAATATGATCAATGGTATTGTGATCCCAGTTAGTAATAAACAGCGAATTGGCAAAACGCAATGCCAATAAATTTAAAACAGTTTCTTTACCCAAGTAGTGATCAATACGACATACTTGGTCGCCAGTAAATACATCCGCCACAGCATCATTAATTTCCTTAGACGACTCTAAGTCGTAGCCAATTGGCTTTTCCATAACCATGCGCGATTCAGGTGTTAACGCACCCGATAATTTTAAACCCTGACAAATCGCTTTAAATAAAAATGGCGGCACGGAAAAGTAATTAATCATTCTGCGCTTTTCTTTATCAACAACCTCAGCCAGCTGCTTATATTCATCTGGTTGAGTTAAATCCATTTGCAAATAACTCATTCGCGCCGAAAATCGCTCCCACACTAACTGGTCACGCTCTTCTTTTAAAAACTTTTCTAAACAAGTATTCGCTGCTTTAAACAACAAATTCCCCTCATCTGCAAAGCGATCCACGCCAATAATTTTAGTATCAGGCTCAAGCAAATTGGCTTTATCTAGCTGATACAAACAGAGCAACAATTTACGCGTCGACAAATCTCCCAGCGCGCCAAAAATTACGAGATCACAGGGTTTGAATATTTTTTTATTCTTCATTAGTACATTGCCAAAAGTCTTTAAACGACAGATTATAGTTAATTAAAATGTTTGCAAAGCAAACTGATACTGCTTATTTTAAAGCTCTAGCACTTAAAAAAGCTTGCTCAGATAAAGAACTCCACTGCGAAACTTGGGCTCTAAATTGATTAAAAGATAGGTAAATCTTTTGCGCCATTGGATCTTTTTTTGCTAATTCCAGAACCACTTCTTCAGATAATTGCTTTAACTTTCTAAGCACATCATCTGGCAATGGCATTAGCTTAACGCCATGCTTATTGACCAAAGTATCTAGGGCCTGATTATTACGTGCGGTATATTCGGAAAGCATATCCATATTCACAGCCTTACAGGCTGCTAAAACAATACTTTGCAAATCATTAGGTAATTCGTTAAAGGCATCTTTATTAATCAAAGCTTCCATCGTTGACCCTGGCTCATGCCAGCCAGGATAATAATAGTACTTCGCAACTTTATGTAAACCAAATGCCAAGTCATTATAAGGCCCGACCCATTCAGTCGCATCAATAGTGCCCGATTGTAACGAGGTAAACAGCTCTCCTCCAGGTATATTAACTGTAGTGCCGCCTGCTCTGCGCAATACTTCCCCACCCAAACCAGGAATACGCATTTTCAAACCTTTTAAATCTCCTACTGTTTTAATCTCACGATTAAACCAGCCAGCCATTTGCACACCCGAATTACCCGCGGCGGCAGGAATCAAATTAAATGGCTCATACAGTTCACGCCATAACTCCATGCCGCCACCATAATATAACCAAGCATTCATTTCTTGCGCGGTTAAACCAAAAGGCACACTAGAAAAAAACTGCGTCGCCTCTGATTTACCTTTCCAATAATACGCGCCCGAATGCCCCATTTGTGCCGTACCTTTAGATACCGCATCAAATACCTCAAAAGCCGGCACTAATTCATTAGCACCGTACACTTTGACCTTCATCCGGCCGCCGCTCATTTCATTAATCATTTTGGCCAGTAAGTTTGCCCCCGCACCTAAACCAGGAAAATTCTTCGGCCAAGCGGTGACCATTTTCCATTTAATTTTAGATTTAGCATGAACTACAGTAGGTGTTAGCACCGCACTACCTGCTGCTAAAGCACCAACACTGGCCTTATTAATAAAATCACGTCTTTTCATATTAAATTACCTAATCATCAATTAGGCGTTATTCTACCTGAATCATAGCGTTTTATACATCGCCAGCATTATCACTTATAATTACACTCCGCCAAAACTAAACTTATGCAGCTAAATTATTAACAAGCAAAAAAATCTGGAAAGAACCAGTAACCATAAATCCACACTAAAATTCCTTTGCACCCTGATTACAGCTTATAGAAGACAAGTTACAGCGACAGTTCATCTAATTTTTACAATTCAAGAGATTCAACATGAAAAAACTAACGGGTATTATCTTAGCAACAGCTCTAACAGCAGGCTGCGCAATTGACCCTTACACAGGCGAAGAAAAAGTATCTAACACAGCCTGGGGGACGGGGATTGGCTTAGGTGCAGGCGCAGCAACTGGCGCAGCGATTGGCGCGCTTGCCGGTGGAGGCAAAGGTGCTGCAATGGGCGCAGCGATTGGCGCAGGCGTAGGAGCCGCAGGTGGCGCAGGCGTCGGTTACTATATGGATACTCAAGAAAAGAAATTACGTTTACACTTAGAAAGCACGGGCGTTCGAGTACAAAGAAATGGCGACAATTTACAATTGATCATGCCAGGCAATATTACCTTTGCATCTAATTCTGAAACCCTCAATAGTAATTTCGCTCCAATCCTTGATTCAATTGCCATCATTTTTAAGGAATTTAAAGATACAAGTATCGACGTAGGAGGTTTCACCGACTCTACAGGTAGTAATCAACATAACCAGGAGTTATCTGAACGCCGTGCTGCTAGCGTAGCGAATTATTTAGTCCGCTCAGGCGTAGGCAGCAACAGAATACATTCACGCGGTCTTGGCGAGCGCTATCCTGTCGCTTCAAATAATACTGCAGCAGGACGCGAACAAAACCGTCGCGTAGAAATCAATATCCGCCCTAGATAATTCACTTTATTTAAGGCATAAAAAAAGGCCGCATAGTGCGGCCTTTTTCTTCAAACAATAACTAAAAGCTTATTTTAATAAGCCTTGTAATAAACCATTCAAATTATGCACAAACTCAGCAGGATCATCTAGCTGCCCGCCTTCACTTAACACTGCTTGATCAAACAAGATACGTGTTAAATCAGAAAAGCGCTCATCATCTTGCTCTTCTTTTAAGCGTGTTACTAAAGCGTGCTCGGGATTGATTTCGAATACCGGCTTGCTAGCACCCATACCCATCATGCTCATATCCTGACCCGCTTCTTTCATGATGCGTTCCATATTTAAGCTCATCGCGTCTTGCTCTGTTACTAAACAAGATGGTGATGCCGTTAAGCGATGACTTAAACGTACTTCACTTACTTTATCAGTCAACACTTCTTTGATTTGAGTAATGACAGACTCAAAATCTTTAGACGCTTCTTCTTGCTCTTTTTTATCTTCTTCCGTGTCGAATTTGTCTAAATCTAACTGACCTTTCGCAACCGATTGTAAAACCTTACCATCAAAGTCATTCAAATTAGATACCAACCACTCATCGATACGGTCAGATAACAATAGAACTTCAATACCTTTCTTACGGAAGATTTCTAAATGCGGGCTGTTTTTAGCTGCGGCAAAACTATCCGCCGTTACATAATAGATTTTATCTTGGCCTTCTTGCATACGCTCGATATAATCTTCAAAAGAGACCTCTTGCGCATCCGTATCAGCATTCGTTGATGCAAAACGTAATAACTTTGCAACACGCTCTTTATTCTTATTATCTTCGATAGGCCCTTCTTTGATCACATTACCAAACTGAGCCCAAAAAGTAGCGTATTTTTCTTTATCGTTTTTCGCAAGACCTTCTAATAAACCTAGTACCTTTTTAACTGCACCCGCTTTAATCGTATTGATTTTTTTGCTTTGCTGTAGAATTTCACGCGATACATTTAAAGGTAGTGAGTCAGTATCAATTACACCACGTACAAAACGTAAATAACGCGGCATTAACTGCTCAGCATCATCCATAATAAACACTTTACGCACATAAAGTTTTACGCCGTGCTTTGCATCTCTGTCCCACATATCAAATGGAGCACGTGCAGGCACATACAGCAACATTGTATATTCGTTCGTACCTTCTACTTTACTATGTACATGCGCTAAAGGATCTTGAAAATCATGACCGACATGTTTGTAAAATTCGTTATAGGCTTCTTCATCTAACTCATCTTTGGATTTAGTCCATAATGCAGATGCGCTATTAACTGTCTCTTCTTCAACTTTAGCAGGCTCAGTTTCATTGCCTTCTTCGTCCGTAACTGCTGGAATTTCTTTATCCATGACAATTGGCAAAGAGATATGGTCAGAGAATTTTTTAACAATAGAGCTTAAACGGTAATTATCTAAGAATTCTTTTTCATCATCTTTTAAGTGCAAAATGATCTCAGTACCACGACCCACTTTTTCTACAGTTTCTAGTGTGTATTCACCTTCACCCGCCGACTCCCAAAGCGTTGCCTCTTCAGCACCTGCTTTACGCGTAATTAAAGTGACTTTATCAGCAACGATAAAGGCAGAATAAAAACCCACACCAAACTGACCAATGAGCTCGCTATCTTTAGCTTGATCCCCCGTTAGCGCGTCAAAAAACTGCTTTGTGCCTGACTTAGCAATAGTACCGATATGCTCTTGCACTTCTTCGCGCGTCATACCAATACCGTTATCGCTAACAGTTAGTGTTTTTGCATCTTTATCAAAAGCAATGCGAATTTTTAACTCGCTATCCCCTTCATACAGGCCATCATTAGACAGTGCTTCAAAACGCAATTTATCCGATGCATCAGAAGCATTAGAAATCAATTCACGTAAAAAAATCTCTTTATTACTATATAAAGAGTGAATCATTAATTGCAGTAAATGCTTAACCTCAGTTTGAAATCCCAGCGTTTCTTTTTTAGCTTCAACAGTCATTTTTCAATATTCCCCAAAATAAATAATCATTATCGGTTTCGATATTAGGGCAAAGATTGTGTTTTCAAGGGAAAAATATAGAATACAAATAAATACCTCGAATAATAAGTCCTTATTCTTCCCGCCAGCAATCAATTTCTGAGTAATGCTAGACCTAAAGTCAAAAAAAATTTTACTGATTGAAGATTACCCTGTCATGCGTAAAGCGATAAGAGACATGCTTTATTCCTTAGACGTAGTCACACTTATTGAAGCTGAAAATGGTCAAAAAGCGATTAATGCAATGCAATCTCAAAAATTTGATATTGTCCTCTGCGACTACAATTTAGGCGATGGAAAAAATGGCTTACAAGTATTAGAGGAAGCTAGATTTCGTAAACTACTTCCCAGCTCCGCTGCATTTATCATGGTGACCGCTGAGCAAGTGCAGGGCATGGTACTCAGCGCGATGGAAAACAAGCCTGACGAGTATTTAACTAAACCTTTTACAGTACAACTTCTACTAACTCGCTTAGAGCGGACCTTTGAACGGAAACAGTTTTTTAAGCTGGTCGATGCCGCTATAGATATTGAAAATTATCCTTTAGCCATAAAATACTGCGACAAATTACTGGATGAAAGTCCAAAAAAAATGCATACCGCACTATTAAAAAAACGTGCTGAATTAGCCGTTCATACTCTAGATTTTTCGACTGCGCAGCATATTTATCAAGATATCCTAGAGCAAAGAGAACTTAACTGGGCTTTGCTTGGGATAGCACAAATTCATTATTTACAAGGCAACACAGAAGAAGCGATTGGCACGTTCCAGGAAATCATTAGTAAATACCCTATGACCCTAGAAGCTTATGATTTACTCGCTCAGTCGTATGAGGCCACCGAACAACATATAGAAGCGCAAGAGGCTTTACATAAAGCAGTACTATTATCACCACAAACCATTTTAAGACAACGCAAACTAGCAACTATTGCGAATAAAACTGGCGATTTAGAAACTGCAGAGAACGCTTGTAAAGCCGCGGTCGTACTAGGCAAATATTCTGTACACAAAAGTTCTAACGACTTTTCTAACCTAGCCCAAATTTTTAAAAAAGCAGATAAAAAAACCGAGGCACTGGAAATCTTACAAACCATGCGCAATGAGTTCCCTAATGACCCTAGCGCAGAGTTACGCGCAACTATTGCTGACAGCGAAATATATCAAAGCATGGGCGAAGCGGAAGAAGCGGAAGAAGCATTCAGCAAAGCACTAAGCATTAGCAAGCAATATGATCAAATACTAGATAAAGAAATCAAACTAGAGATGTCCAAGGTTTGCTACCAAAATGACTACGAAGAAACCGCAGATGAGCTTATCAAGCAACTGATCAAAAGCCATATTGATGACGATGATTTCATAAATGAAATCAATATCATGCACAGCTCTATCGGTCGCGAAAACCATGCAGATGAACTGATCAATGCAACACGACAAGAGCTAATCCATGTTAACAATGAAGGTGTAAAACTTTATCAACAAGAAAAGTTTATTGAAGCCATTGCCGTTTTTGCCAAGGCATTTAAAGCCATGCCTGAGAATAAAACCATTATTCTTAATATGACTAAAATCATATTACATAACATTAAAGTGTCAGGTTGCACTAAAGGCAATATGGCAGAAGCCAAATTTTATATTAACAAGGCGAAAAAACTAGGCGTTGCCCAATACAAACTCAATAGCATTCAAATGGAATATGCCAAACTAGTACATAGCTTTAATAAAACGGCAACAAAATGATCCACTCGTCAGTACCCCCCGTAAGCTTCTCAGCTATCCTTGGCTCCTCCATCCATGATGTAAAAAACTCGCTAGGTGTTATCAGCGAACTTATCCAGCAACTCAAGCAAACCAATACAGAGAACAGGCATATCTTGCAGTTAGAGTTTGAAGCTAGCCGCATGAACAATAACCTAATTCAGTTACTCACTTTATATAAAATTGAGGCGAAAAATTTCACCTTAGATATTGATGAATATTCAGTTAGTGAAATTCTGAATGATGTTAAAGCTCAACAGTCCTCACTCTTTGACTTAAGTGATGTAGCTTTAGAAATTGAGTGCAGTGAAGATCTGCTTTGCTACTGCGATTTTAATTTAACCTGTAGTTCAATTAACTCGATTTTGAACAATGCTCAGCGTTATAGTCATAAAAAAATCATTCTTTCAGCAGGGCAGCAAGATGGCTATGTGTACTTTAGAATCGAAGATGATGGTGACGGCTTTCCAGAGAGCTTCACCAGCACCGGTAAAGTGGACTTTAAAACCGGAAATACCGGCCTAGGTTTGTATTTTGTTTCGATCATTGCTAATTTACATAGCAACGACAATAAATCCGGCTATATTAGTACCGCTAATGACAGCCGCTTAGGCGGGGCAAGTTTCAGCTTATTTTTGCCTTAAAATGACACTGGCGGCACATTAATATCTTTACCTGTCAGCATTAAGGCAATTTGCAATAAGCTCTCCCAGTAATCGCCTTGTTGCGCACCTTTAATTTGCCTGTCAGCCTGAGCCGCAACTAATAAACCTGTCCTTAGGTTTTTCTGCTTAAGTTTAGCTAAAGCATGATTTACCAGTTTCTGACGATCGCCCCACACTTGGTATTGCATAAACACAGTATTTTTCGCCTGACCTGCGTCTACTTTCCTTTTAATATGAATAAGGTTACGCACTTCTCGCGCCAGAGCCCAAAGGACAATCGGCGCAGCAATTCCTTCGTGCTGCAGACCTGACAGTATTTTTAACACGCGTTCAACTCGCCCCGACAATGCCGCATCGACAAGATTAAACACATCATAACGAGAACCGTCCGCTACAGCCTCTTGAATTTGCGCATCAGATACAGGGCCTTGACCATACAACACATACAGCTTTTCAATTTCCTGAGCAGCAGCCAATAAATTACCTTCCACACGCGCAGCAATGATAGCTACGCCCGATCTTTCTACAAGCAAACCTCTACGCTGTAGCCGCTGCTGTAACCACTGCATTAAAGCACTGCCATCTAAAGGCCAAACCTGTACAGCAACACCGTGTTTTTCTAGTGCCGTCATCCATTTTGACTTTTTAGCTGCCTTTTCCAACTTACCTGCGCTAATTAATAACAGAGTATCTTCAGGCAATCGCTCACAGTAGTTCACTAAAGCCTTACTACCTTCAGCCCCAGGCTTACAAGCAGGCATCCGCAAATCAATAACTTTTTTTTCTGAAAAAATCGACATTGAATCGGCTGCTTGCAAGAAATCAGCCCAAGAAAAGCTGGCATCAACCGTCAGCACTTCTCGACTGTCATAACCTGCGATTTTAGCTGCCTGCCTGACTGCATCAGCCGCTTCACCTAATTGCAGCGGCTCGTCGCCACTCAAAAAATAAATAGGTGCAAGCTTCTTAGCTAATGCCGCAGGCAGTTGTTCAGCTTTTAACCACACTATGGCAGGGTTTTCTTCAATTCAGCTCTTGCTCGATCAATAACCGAACGTACAGCCTGACTATAAAGTTCTTTACGCAAGACTGCCTCTTCATTGCCTTTCGACAACACAGTATTGCTACTCTGTTCATTAAAATATGATTTAGAAACCTCGATCGTTTGCGCAGAGATTAAAACAGCACCTTGATTATCGAGTAAATCAAAGGTCAAGCGATACACGAGATCATATTCATTAGAGTACCCTGAAGAATCTATAGAAATAGTTCGTCGCTGATAATCTTCATTGATCACATTTAAAATCATTCCCGCTTCAGCTGCCGTCGCCACTAACTCTCCTGAAGCAGAACGAAAAGTCCTAGCAATAGCATTGGTTAATTCTGCCGAAGCGCCACGCACATAAATTTTCTGTAATGCTTCGGGAAGCTGAATTGCGCCACGCAAATGATAGCCACAAGCAGTTAACAAAAGCATCAACATGAAAACAACACTATTTTTAGTCATCATACTTTTCAATGCCTTAGATAACGATACTTACTAGTTTTTTAGGTACGACAATCAGTTTTTTCACTGGCTTACCATCAATAAAACGCGCGACATTTTCCTCGGCCAAAGCAAGCGCTTCTATCACGTCTTTACTAGCATCTGTTGCTACCTTAATTTTACCGCGCAACTTACCATTCACTTGGACGATCATTTGTACTTCATCTTGCACTAATGCTGCAGCATCAACAGTGGGCCAAAGCTGATTAATATCTTCAATTTTATCTAAAGCTAGCCATAATTTCTGGCAAATATGCGGTGCAATCGGATACAACATTAAGGCAATCGCCTCCAACACCTCTTGACGAACAGCAGCCGCATTATTTCCTTGTGCATCAAACTTAGCTAAGCTATTTAATAACTCCATATTGGTTGCAATAGCGGTATTAAAATGATGTCTACGACCTATATCATCCGTTACTTTTTCAATCGCATGATGCAACTGCCGGCGTAAATCTTTTTCTGCACTACTCAAGTTTTGCTTATCTAAAGCTGACACAGCATTTACACTACTAGTATGTAAATGCACTTGGCGCCATAAGCGCTTCAAAAAGCGAAAACTCCCCTCTACACCACTATCAGACCATTCTAAAGACTGCTCAGGAGGCGCGGCAAACATAATAAACAAACGTACCGTATCAGCACCATATTCAGCAATCAAATGTTCAGGGTCAACCGTATTGCCTTTCGATTTAGACATTTTCGTGCCATCCATTAGCACCATACCCTGAGTTAGTAACTCTTTGAATGGCTCATCACACACTAACAAGCCTTCATCACGCATTAATTTAGTGAAAAAACGCGCATAAAGTAAATGTAAAATTGCGTGCTCAATGCCACCAATATACTGATCTACAGGCAACCAGTATTTTGCACTCTCATCGAGCATTGAATCTGCTTTGCTACTAGCAAAGCGAGCAAAATACCAAGATGATTCCATAAAAGTATCAAAGGTATCAGTTTCACGTTTTGCAGCTTTACCGCATTTGGGACAATCGACATGCAAAAAAGCATCGTGCGTTGCCAGCGGCGAATTCGAACCATCTAAAACTACATCTGTAGGTAACTCAACCGGCAAGTTTTCTTCAGGAACAGGAACTGTGCCGCAATCATCACAATAAATAATCGGAATCGGTGCGCCCCAGTAACGCTGCCTAGAAACACCCCAGTCACGTAATCGAAAATTAGTTTTACGCTGACCTTTCTGCTCTTTTTCCAACTTATCCGCAATTGCATTAACCGCATCAGCCGAAGTTAAACCATCAAATTCAGCAGAATCCTTTAATACGCCCTTCTCGGTAAAGGCCTGCTCAGTAATACTATCTTCGGCACCACTAGCAGAAAAGATAACCTGCTTAATAGCGATGTCGTATTTCTTAGCAAATTCATAATCACGCTGGTCATGCGCAGGAACTGACATCACAGCGCCTGTGCCATAAGTCATTAAAACAAAATTCGCAATCCATACCGGCACTAATTCACCAGTAACTGGATGCTTTGCTTTGAAACCAGAGTTAATCCCTTTCTTTTCCATAGTTTCTAAAGCAGCTTCAGAAGTCTCGGTATGTCTACACTCCTCAATAAAAGCTGTAATATCTGTGCTACCTATCGCAGCTTTTAAAGCCAATGGATGCTCTGCGGCGACAGCTAAATAAGTCACACCCATCAAAGTATCAGGTCGAGTCGTATAGATATTAACATCATCCATTCCGTCAACAGCAAAACTCATTTCCAAGCCTTCCGAACGCCCAATCCAATTTGCCTGCATGGTTCTGACTTGTTCCGGCCAGCCTTCCATTTTCTCCAAAGAGCTTAATAATTCATCCGCATAAGCAGTAATTCTTAAAAACCATTGAGAAATATCTTTTTTCTCTACAGCCGTGTCACAACGCCAGCAACAACCGTCAATGACTTGTTCATTAGCCAAGACTGTCTGATCATGAGGACACCAATTGACCGCAGAAGTCTTTTTATAAACTAAATCTTTCTCCAGCAATTTAAGAAAAAACCATTGCTCCCAACGGTAATAACTTGGGTCACAAGTAGCTAGCTCTCGATCCCAGTCGTAACCAAAACCTAATTGTTTTAATTGCTCGCGCATATAAGCAATATTTTCATAAGTCCATTCCGCAGGATGCACATTATGCTTCATAGCTGCATTTTCAGCGGGCAAACCAAACGCATCCCAGCCCATAGGCTGCATTACATTTTTACCCTGCATACGTTGATAGCGACTAATAACATCACCTATCGTATAGTTACGCACATGCCCCATATGCAATCGACCGCTAGGATAAGGGAACATTGATAAGCAATAATATTTCTCTTTGTCTTCTGCATCAGAAGCCTGAAATACGCCTGATTGTTCCCATTGAGCTTGCACTTCAGGCTCAATCTCTAGTGGTTTGTAATTTTCTTGCATTGTTACTCGTCTTATAGCGATCAAAAGCGTTAGAATACCTTACAGTGAACTAAATCTAAAGCCTTTTTACGGAGCAATTCTTATGAGTGAAAATAAACTAACCAAAGCCTATAACGACTTCATGGAATACATGTATGAGGCAACTGATGACACAATCCATTCTATAGCCGATAACATAGACACTGCAAAAGAAAAAGTAAGTGAATTAGGCGGACTATCACAAGAAGAAGTCAGTCATGTTGCTGACGCTGTTTCCAGAGATCTACATCATGCAGCGCAATCACTACCAGACAATAGTGACGAGTCTTTAACAGAATGGCTTAAATTTGATATAGCTTTATTAGAAAATTTTGCCATGGATTCATTTCTAAGTATTGCAGATAAAACGCGCTTAGAACTCGCTAAATTAGAACTCGATGCCAAGCAATACGGCCATCCATACAAGGTAGGCGACATTACTGCTCCAGGCACATTGAGTTGCGAAAAATGCGGTAAGGTTATTGCCTTTAAAAGTACCAGCGTTATTCCTCAATGCCCAGAATGTGGTGCAGAAACTTTTATACGCTCTTGATATTACATATAATAACAACTTCATTTGATAGATTTATCGGGGAATAGAATGCGCAGGGTTATCTTTAATCAAAAAGGCGGGGTAGGAAAATCTACTATTACATGTAACTTAGCGGCAATTAGCGCTATGGAAGGTAAGCGCACCTTGGTCATTGACCTTGATATACAAGGAAATGCCACCCAATACCTATTAGGAAAAAAAGTAACTGACTCAGATAAGACCGTTGCCCACTTTTTTAAAGGCTGCTTAAGCCTTGGACTTTTTGGCGGACAAGCAGGCGGCCTAGAAGATGTTATCCACGAGACGCCCTTCCCTAATTTATTCGTACTACCTTCGCATCCAGAATTAGAACCACTACAAGGTCGCTTGGAATCTCGCTACAAAATATTTAAATTAAAAGAAGAACTGGATAAACTGGAAGGGTTTGATGAAGTCTACATTGACACGCCACCGATTCTTAATTTTTATAGTCAATCAGCATTAATCGCAGCTAATAAATGTTTAATTCCATTTGATTGTGATTCTTTTGCTCGAGAAGCGTTATACACGCTAATGCAAACTCTAAGTGAAGTAAAAGCAGACCATAATGAGAACCTAGAAGTTGAAGGTGTTATCGTCAATCAATTCCAAGCTCAAGCACGTTTACCTAGACAACTTGTCGATGAATTAATCGCAGAAGGTATCCCTGTTTTAAACAGTAAAATTTCTCCATCTGTGAAGGTACGTGAGTCGCATTCGGAATCTAAACCTCTAGTTCATTATGTCCCAAATCATAAACTAACTAATGAATTTCGTGAATTACATATAGAAATTCACAGTAAATAATTGCAGATTAAAAGCGAGATTTTAATTTAAATAGATCTCGCTAGTTTCTTCATAAAATAGTATTTATTGAGCAATAATCCAAATAACACCATCAAAATAAGCACAATAATAGGTTTATCCCCGGTGCGTGCATAAGGCGTTAAGCCACTCATAGGATTAATCTCAGCAGTAACTGAAGCTCTTTGCATGACTGGCGCTTGGTGAATTACCTTACCTTTCTCTGAAACAACAGCTGTTACACCCGTATTAGTTGCCCGCAATAAATAACGCCCTGCCTCTAACGCACGCATCCTAGCAATTTGCATATGCTGATACGGCTCAATAGACCGCCCAAACCAAGCATCATTAGTTACATTCACTAAAAACTTAGCCTGCGCTATATGCCGAATGCTCTGCTCCCCAAAAGCATCTTCATAACAAATAGACGTTACAAATTGGTGTCCTGCTGCTTTAAGCAAAGGCTGATCAATATCTCCAGAACTAAAATTACCTAGCCGAACATTCATTAAGCCTAGTAAATACCCTGAAACAGGTTGCCACGGCAAATATTCGCCAAAAGGCAGTAAGTGTATTTTTTTATAGAAGCCTTCAGACTCACCTAAAGTTAGAACTGCATTATATAATTGTCCTGCCTCATCCTTATACGGCAAGCTCGTAATAATAGTTGTATTATGCGCCACCGCTTCTGTCTTTAAAGGTATTAAATAGCTGTCTTTAACATCGCTATAATAAGCAGGAACAGCTGTTTCAGGCCAAATAATAATATCCGAATCCCAATATTTAGTGCTGTCATCGTAATATTGTTTCAGAGTTGTATTTCTATTTTCCAACTGCCACTTATCCTTTTGTGCAATATTTCCCTGAATTAAAGTAACTTTAATTGGGTCTCCTGAAACATCAGTCCAATTTATTCTTTGTAATACAGCACCGACAACTAATAAAAAAATCACTCCCATAACGGGTTTACTGCGCATATTTTTGCGCAATAAACTATCAGCCAATAAAGATGAAATTATAGCAACAATTAACCCCACACCATAAACACCAAAGATAGGTATATATCCTGATAAATAGCTATCTAACTGGCTATAGCCAACTTGCAACCAAGGAAATCCACCTAATACCCATTCCCCACGAATATACTCGACAAATACCCATACACATGAAAAAACTAGCCAGTCAAAATAACTATTAGTACGTAGTTTGATGAAAAAATAAGCAGAGATGGCAGGAAATATAGCCCAAAAACTACAATAAAACAGCGTCATTAATATGGGCATAAAAATCCCAGATTGGTCTCCAACTACCATACTAACAAAGACCCAAGATACACCACTTCCAAAAAGGCCTAGACCAAATAAAAAACCACGCAATACTGCTCTTTTGGCACTCAACTCAATTGATAAAGAGGCCCTCAAAGAAGCTAAAGCAACAAAAGCCAGCAAAGAAATATCAAAAGGGGAAAAAGAAAGCGTTAGTAAAACACCCGCAATAAAGACAAGCACATCACCCCATATAGATTTAACTAGTTTTTCCATACAATTTCTGTCTAATTATTTGACCCAAAATACTAAAAATAAAAACAATCTGGATATTTTACCTTTCCTAGCCAAATAAAAGGCAAAAAAAAACCCACTCTATTGCTAGAGTGGGTTTTAATTAAGAGCTTGGCAATTCCCTACTTTCACATGGATAAATCCACACTATCATCGGCACTAAACGGTTTCACTTCCGAGTTCGAAATGGGATCGGGTGGTTCACGCTCGCTATGGTCACCAAGCAAACT